>Ga0209060_10000761_pt1 | contig 46874 bp, 38 predicted proteins | sample Coa_R1_8_FD_187155 | JGI IMG/M metagenome (GOLD analysis project Ga0209060, IMG submission 187155) | Surface soil microbial communities from Centralia Pennsylvania, which are recovering from an underground coalmine fire - Coalmine... | ecosystem: Environmental > Terrestrial > Soil >...
CCAACCAACGCTTGCCCTCTGCGCCCTCAGCGGCCTTCTGCTCCTGCCGTTTTTGATAGCGAGCCAGCGTCGATAAGCTCAGCCCTCTCTGCTGGCAGAAGGCCGTCCGGCCCAGGCCGCTGGCTTCGAACTCCGCCACCAGTTGTTGGATTTCCGCTCGGTTCCGGCGGCGCTTGATGTTCGTTGCTTGCGTCTGTTTGTCCACCCCTCCAGTTCATCACTGGTGGCGGCACATGAAAAGGGTGCGGTTGCTCAGACGCTTACGGTCAGCCATGTCTTGCCGGCAATTGGTTTCAGAACTCCACGAAATGCAAGGGTATGAGGTGGAATTCGACTCAAAGCCCTATCAGGTAGAAGTGGAACTGTTAGAGAACACAGAGCAATACGCGCACGTAATGGTGGCCGTCGACGATGGTAGCCTTCCGGCATCCATCTCGCCATTGATCCAATCCTTCATCTGCCAATCCTTCACCTGCCAAAAGCCACTGTTAGGATGGTTGCGCAGTTGAAATGACTTCCCTTTGCAGTATGATCTACCATCTAGACTTAGTTTAGAGGCTAGTCTAAAGGGCAGTGTAATCAAGGGAATCAAAAGGCCGGGGTCCTGGACCGTCTAATGCCACCCATCTTTAATGCTTCAGTACCAATTCCGCTGTTTCATGATCCGTGCAAATGAATCGCAACGGGTAAATATTGGACCCGTCCGACTTTATTGCGGTCAATAAATGACGAATTGCACCTGCCTTAAGTGCCGTACCCGCAATCAGAATGAGAGCCTCCATGCGACCCAGGTCGGCAAGAGACGGACTGAACAAGTTCTCGTTAATTGCCGTGATCAGATCTTCGAATTCGCTCCGATCTGACTTGCTTATTGTTGTACGGCCGGTCCTGTCTGGAACGAAAAAGAGATTATGCGCGACCTCAGCGACTGGAAAATAGGGTTCCAGTTCCCCTATATTCCTACTGTAGCGTTGACACAACGTCCCGAGAGTTTCCAATCGGGCATGCAACTCCACACTCATTACGTGATGGTTCTGTTTGCCTGCCAGCACTGCTAGGCGGTGGATGCCGGTCACCACACCGACTCCAGCGAATGCGTGATTGGGAGTTCGCTGGTCCCAGTCTTTTCCAAAGAAATACTGGCTCTTCTTTTTCGGAAGTTCTGGATCAGCCGTGCCTATAGGGTGTGAAACCATGCGCAAATCTACCTTTTCTTCGAACGCCGAGCCGAGCAAGTTGACATTAGTGTCGGCATCTAGGCGAAAATTCGACGGACCCAACTCATGATGGGGATAGATGTCGCCACAAAGGGAAACAATCATAATGTTTCGAGCACGTAAGTACCGCGCCTCACGTTGGGCCTCGCACATATGGTAAACGCCTCTTCCACCCCCGACAGCGAGTGTGTCTCCATCTCGAATCAGCGCGCCATCGGCTAAACTGCTAGCCATCCCGTATCCCAGCAAGCGGTGGGTATCATCAGAACCGATTCGGCCTCTAGGAAGGCGCATTACGATAGCGCCTCTTAGAGTGGGGTAACGGGCGCGGAGTTGATCTTCCAAGGCACGGTCGCGATGTCCACCTTTAGGCGACGCAGGACGCAACTCAACGAGTCGCTTTTCGAAGGCTGTGGCTATACAGCGTGAAATCACAGCAGGGTCTCGATCAAAAATCAATGCCAAATCCTTGATTCCTAATGGTCGGCTCCCGGCGTAACGCCTTAGGGCTATCTCGATTCGTAGCGAGTCCGTGATCGGTTCCTGCTTCCGCCGCCGGCTTCTTGCCATGGGAGCTTCGATTCCGTTGTGGGTCATGCTACCGGAAAGGCTCATACTGCTGAAATAATAGCGCTGCTCTATGCGATCATGCCACTATAGTCAAAAAAATGACTAGGAAATATCATAAAAATATGGACAAACAGTAATGCCTTAGGTAAAATTCTCCAATATTCGGTGCGGATGCGAACATTCCGTTTTGCACCACCGGAGTCTAGAAAGGAACGCCATGTTGCGAAAAGAGGCTGTGGATGAGCGCGATTTCCACGAGAAGGTCCGTTCTGAGGTTCAAAAGATTCAACTGAGCCAGTACTTCCGGAAGGCACCCGCCTGCGCAGCCTTTCTGTCCTACCTAATAGAGGAGGAACTGGCGAATAGAGGGTGTTTTCTGAAAGAGTCTGTGATCGCCATCGAACACCTAAAGTTGAGCCCTAACACTGATTTCAAAAAATGTGCCCGCGTGCGTGTTCTCGCCGCCGCAACCCGAGATCGCCTTAACAGCTTCTACAACGGTCGCGGCGCGATGGATGAAGTTTTTATTTCGATACCTCGCAATACGCTTCGCGCCGAGATCACATTTCGGGTATCGGCGATTGGTCAGCCGTTACAACGCGCAGAACATTCCGGCTTGCTGCTTGCATTAGAGCCCGTCCTCACCTACCCGGATGGCGCCAAACTAGGCCCCCTTGCCAAGGATCTTGGAATGCGACTCCTTGAGCAGTTACGAGCGTTTCCCGGTCATGTTCGTGTAGAGTTGATTCCTGTGCTTCGTGGGAACCAGTTGGCTGATGCCGCTTACGATTATGTACTACACCCGCTGGTGGCACAGGTTGGTACCCGTGGACCCCTTTTGCTTGCAGTCACCCTTGCGGCCCCCAAAGGCGACGTGCTGGCTATAGAAACTGCCAATCGCCCAGAACACGAGTGGAACCATCTCGTCGAGGATATCGCTCCGGCTCTCAGCGCCACCATCAGCGGCACACACGCGATCAATGCCGATTGTGGAGCCGAACGGGTTAGCCGAACCCGCGATTTTCTGGATGCGTTGGAAGCAAATTCGTTCTTGGAAATGCGCACGCCCGAGGGCATTACTCAGGCGGGTGAAAGATTCGACCAGATAATGGAGCGCCGCCCATCAGACCCTGCTGCATTAGCGGGTTCGGCTGAGACGATCCTGATTGTGCACCAATATCGAACAGTGCCGGCACAAGAATGCTGGAACCGTGCCCTCCAACTCTCTGAACTGGCGGTTCATCATGGAGCTCAAAATTCTGAGGCTCATACAGTATTGGCCTACTCAACCTTGTTGTGTAAACGCCAGTTTTTGGAGGCGCGCAGCCTTTTCGAAAAAGCGTTAGCACTGAAACCATCCAACCACCGGGCACACCAATGGTTTGGCAACTTGCTGGAAATGTTAAATTTAACGAGAGATTCCAAGGTCCATACTCAGGCTGCGCTCCAACTGAAACCCAACCGTCCCATCATTCTAAAAACACAGGGGGACCCCGCACTCTATGCCCGAGACTATGACGAGGCTATCAGACTTTTTAGCGTGGCCATTGACCAGTGTGATCTTTGGATCAGCCGACTGTTTAGGGCTCTTTCACTTGCCCTGCGTGCGTATAGTGGGGATGCCGTGCAGGCTGATGAAGACCTATCCCGGGCGGCGGCCATGAATCCAGCGGCCCGGCATTTGGTGGACAGCGTGGCGGGGTTCATGCACGCGCGGTTAGGTCACAAGAGTCTCGCGGAAGGCATTCTGCGGCAGTTGATTGCCCAGCGCCGTCCGGGCCTGGCTCATTCAGCGGCGGCCATCTATGCGGGTCTAGGTGAAATTGACAATGCCATCAATGCCATTGAAGAAGCAATCGATGATCCCATTGAGTGGCTGTACTGGTTCGGCGTCGACCCGCGATTCGACCCTCTGCGAAAGCATCCAAAATACGATAGAATCCTTGAACGCCTGGGACTCGTAGACGTCGTTCGTGTTAACGTCGAGTAACCCTTGCGTGAGACACCTCACGGATTTCCAATCGTCTCTTTGTGTGGAGGGAAATCCAACATGTTGAGGCTTCGTGAACGTTTCGCAAAGGAATTCAATGTGCACGCTGAACCGTTGGGAGGGGAATTGGGAGCATGCGTTCTACTACTTGGCGTGCTGGGATCGATGTGGATTGTGACAGCTGTAACGATCCGGATTGAGCACACTGATGGGCACCATTGGCCAACTTTTGTTCGCTGGCTCTGTAATGCTCGGCTGTCACTCGTCTTGACGGTTCCGTTAGTTGCCAAGTGCAGACGGCTTTATCATGAACTTACGAAGCCTTGGGGTAGCGAGGCCCACGAGCAGAGTCAGCATGCAAGACGCGAAAAGCGGTCTATGCCAGGGTGGCGAATCGTCATTCTGCGGCCCCGGATCAGTCGAGTACGAAGGGCTGCACGAAACCGGTGAGCACGAAGGTTTCTAACGTCAACGTTGAGGATAAACAGATATTCCACTACTATCGTCAAGTGGAGTGCGTTTTGCCCTTCTTAGGCGGACCTGTGACGATGGCGGTTAATGGTTACTCGCGGGTGGTACAACAGTAAATGCCTGCCTTTCATTTGGCCACTTTCGTTAAGATTGCATTCGCAGACAGCGCGCTTGTTTCTTGTTTCCCTTAAGAGAATCGAGAAATACCCATCTTTGCCTCTCATTGGGGTGTGATTAACACTTCCGCCTACTATAGCTTCCGAAGTCCGTTCCGGCTGACTTCCCCGTCACGATTTTCCTTAATTCTCTTTCAACTTATGAAGCTCGCCCTACGCGTCCTCAGCGACAGGGGCTTCTCTACCCACGCGAACAGCACGCTCGAGACCACTACCGTCACCGCCAGACCCATGCATACCAATCCCAAAAACATCCCCTGAGTCAGCACTGCCGCCGGCATCCAGTGCCGGAATACCAGATTTAATCCATTGAGCGACAGCCCGTGCAGCAGGTAATACGAGTAGCTCATATTTCCCATCCACCGCAGCGGCGTCCACGAAAAGAGAGAATTCAAAATCCCCTGATAGGCGAAGCAGTGAAACAGGCACGGCGCGAAACCGATCGATAACATCACTGCCTTCGCCGGCGCCGTGCGGAGATTGGCCGCGAGCCACGGGTTCCACCCCAACGCCACATACCCGGCGCAACACAGCCCGATCAACACCATCGCCGCACCTTCGCTCCAGCGATTCCCGCGAATCCCCGCCGACTGAATTTCCTTCACCAGAATCCCGGCGACAAATAGAATCATGCGCACATGGGCGAACGGCGCCAGTGCGATCGCGGCAATCGTCCAGGCGGGCCACCGCATGTTCAATCCCAGGTACGCCGCTGTCCACAGCAGGAAAAACAGTGCGCGCAGGGCCGGAGTCCATCGGCGCATGCCCGTAATCCAGATCAGCAGGGGTATGGTGGCGTAGAAGAACATCTCATAACTCAGCGACCACGCCACCGCGAACACCGGCGGAATCTCGAACAGCCCGGGAAGCAAAGCGATATTCTGCAGAAGATACAATCCCGCCGCCGGACCTCGCGGAAATTGTGGGAGCGGAAACCAGGTGAAATGGAGCGCCAGGTAGATCGCCAGCACCGCCAGAAATGCCGGATAGATGCGGCGCACCCGCCGCGCTACGAACGCGCCATACCCCGCCGGCTTGCGGATCAACTTGCCGTAGATCAGGTAACCGCTCAGTGCAAAGAACAGATCCACTCCGGCATTCCCCATCACCCCCGCCAATTGCGAGACACGGAACAGCACGGAATCGTGTGCCAGCTCTACGCCGAACAGGCTGTGTACGTGAACGCCGAATACCAGCAGGACCGCCAGCCCGCGGACGCCTTCCATCGAAGCTATCCGCCCGGGAGTATCCTCCAGCTCATACAGCCGTGACAGCCGCTCGCGGAGCGCCACACCCACCCGAATTCACCTGCCGGCCCATCGCAGAAGCGCCGCCGCCCAGGAATATCCCACGCCGAATCCCACCACCATCACCCGCTGCCCAGGCTTCAACGTGCCGTCCGCCACGGCGTGCTTCAATGCGATGGGAATCGTTGAGGAAACCGTGTTGCCGCAGTGGCTCATGGCGATGTAGAACCGATCCTCGGGAATCTTCATCCGCTTGCGCAGATGCTGCAGCATGTACTGATTGGCCTGATGAAAGACGAAGAGGTCCACCTCCTCCACCGCTACGTGAGCGCGCGAAAGCAGGTCCTGCACGCATTTGGGAATTGTGCGGATGGTGAAATTGAAGATCTCCCCGCCATCCATGAAGAGGTTGTCGCGGCTGCGCACATTGCCGCTTTCATCCTCCGTCTCCACGGCCGTCTCGGTGGATCGTGCACAACGCAGACCCCCTGTGGGTACGATCAGGTTGGTAGCCCCCGCGCCATCCGTGCCGTACACGAAGGGTCCCATCGCCGGCCCGCCATCGACCGCTTCCACCAGCGTGGCGGCCGCCGCATCGCCGAAAATGGTGCGCACACTCTTGTCCCGCCGGTTCAGAAACTTGCTATAGGTTTCGGCCGTGAGCAGCAGGACACGCGCCGCTTGCCCGGTCTCTACCAGTCCCTTGGCCAGCCCCAGCCCGGCGACAAAGCCCGAGCATCCCAGGTTGAAATCCAAAGCTCCGGCGGAGGTGGGAATCCCGAGCCGGTCCTGCACCAGGCATGCCGTGGTCGGCAAAAAATAATCCGGACTCTGGGTGCACAGCAGAACGTAGTCGATCTCCGCCGGCTGGCAGGCACCCGCTTCGAAGAGCTTGCGCGCCGCCGCAACCGCGAGGTCTGAAGCACACTCTCCCGGCGCCGCGATGTGACGCTCGCGAATACCTGTTTTGGCCTCGATCTTCTCCACGGACCATTCCGGAAATTCGGCCGTCAGGCTTTCCGTGGAAAGCACCTCGGCAGGTAGATGGTATTCCGTAGCGGTGACGGCTGCATGCATGCTTGCTCTCCCGATCAGTGCGCGGTATAGCCCCCGTCAATCACCAGGGTGGTTCCAGTAATCCAGCGGCTGGTCTCCGCCAGCAGGAATCCGATCCCGTGAGCGACATCACGCGGCGTTCCCAGTCCCAGTGGATGTTTCGCCTCCAACGCCTGAAACTGCTCCGGGGTCAAAGCCTCGCGCAAGCGGCCTCCCATCTCCGTCTCGACAAATCCCGGCGCCACGCAATTCACCCGGATCCCCTGCCCCGCAAGCTCCATCGCCAGCGACCTGGCAAGCCCCACCAGCGCCGCCTTACTCGCGGCATACGCCGCTACTCCCGCCTCTCCTACCAGGCCGGCCACCGAAGACACCAACACCATCGCGCTGCCCGCCGTGGAGCACCCCTTCTGCCGGAAGCCCTTGGCCAGCATCAGGGCAGCGCTCACGTTGATCCGCATGACGCTTTCCAGCTTCTCCGTGGTCAGTACCCGCAGCGGAAAGGCACTGTGCACGCCGGCGCAGTGCACCAGCCCGCCAAGCGGGCCGTTCTCCTCGCACACTCGTTTCATCCACGCGGGAATTTCATCGGTGGACGTCAGGTCGCGGGCCTCGATGCGGTGATCGCCTGCCCGCAACAGGGAGGCGGTCTGTTCCAGGCGCTCGCCATGACGCGCCGTCAAGATCAGCCGGGCATTACACTCGCTCAAAAAGATCGCGGTTTCGCGTCCGATTCCCGCCGATGCCCCGGTGACCAGCACCAGCCTCCCACCCAGATCCATCGGATGACCGTTCATACAGAAATCGGTCAGTTCGCAGAGATGCCGGCCAGCTTCCCTAAGTCGTCAACCGTCTTGCACGCCACAATCGCCTTGGGGGAGACCGGTTGTCCGAAATGTTCATCCACCATGGCGATGAAACTCAAGACGGCCAGCGAATCCCAGCCTTCCAGGCTGCCCAGCAGTTCAGGCCCTTTCAGAGTGCCTGCCGGTAATTCCAGCAATTCATCCAATTGCGCGAGAAATTCCGAATTTCCCATCACTTGCCATTATCACGCGCTTTCACGTAGCAAACGGACTTTCCGGATCCTGCAAAAAGTAACTATCCGACTCTAACGCTTGGAGGAGTAGCGGACTGCCGGAGGGCAGGCGGTGTTCGGGATCGCGCAGCCAGAGTGGACGCTCTCCGCGCAGCCGGAATCCGTTGCGGAGTAGCGCCGCAGCCGTGAGTTCCGCCGAGGAAGACGCTACGATCTCGCAGGTTTCCGGATCGCTGGCAGCCTGACGGACGGCTACCGAATACGCTGCCGCTAATCGTGACGCGCCGGAAACCCGCAGATCGGCGATCCGGCTTTGTCCGCCCAGGCGGCAGAGGAGGAAATATCCGATCAGAGCGCCCTTTTGCCGAAGCAGATAGGCGCGGCACGCAACTCCCGGACAGAGCAGCATGAAGTTCAACAAATTGGACGATCTGGCCGCACAGACATAACCGGGATAGCTCCAACCCGGCAGGGCTGCGTCGAGTTCAGCGGGGAATCGTGGCACCGCTTCCGCCCGCAATCCGCCTTCCCCGATTCGCGGGGACCGGCTCCAGTAGAAATTCCGCATCAATTTGGCGGAATCCCTCGGCAGCGATCGCGCGGGCCTCGACCGGAATTGACGCCAGGGCCGCACCACGCGAGCGTACAGTTGGAACTGGCCTGCTTGGGAGAATCCCATCCGGCCGAGCAGCTTGCGCGCCTGCTGCGACCCTCCGAGCACCACCGCCACCGGAGCCATGTGCAGCATCTCCCGGTATAGAATCACGCCCGCCCCAGCTGCTCCCGATGCAGCCCAATCGATCAGATGGACCGCGTTCACCAGCCCGCCTGCCGCTTCGAATCGCAGGGGCCACACGCCCGAGTGTGCCACAATCCGCCCGTGTTCTCGCACCACACGGCTCCGCGTTGCCTGCCAGTCGTCACGCGGCAGCATGTACTTCCATTCCATCAAAGCCGGCTGGAGAAATGGCGCGGTTTCCGGAACGCCAAAAACCGAAGCGAGGAAACAAGCCACTTCCCCGAGTTCCGCGGGTCGGAGATCCTGAATTTCAATCAAAGGGAACTGCCTCCCTGCTCCACCCAAAAAACTTCCGGCCACTTTTGATTTACCTTGCGCATATGAAAGTGAACCGGGAAGGAGGTTCAAACCAAATGAAACGAATGCTCTTAGTCACGATCGCTTTGCTGGCGGTAGTTCTCTGCTCCCAATCCGCGGACCGCCGCAATTTCTGGGTCCTCAACAACACTGGCCGGACGATCACCAACTTCTACATCTCCGTTCACGGCTCGCAAAATCCCTGGAGCAGCGACGTGTTGGGCGCCTCCACTCTGTCCAGCTCGCTTGGCACCATGATTTTCTTCTACGACTCCAATACCACCTGCATGTATGACTTCCGGGTGAAATACTCGGACGGCACTTACCAGGATTATCTCCGGGGCCGTAATCTCTGCCAGACTCATGCGGTGCAATTCAACTCCGACACCAACGACGCCTATTAAGACTATAAAGCAGGGGTTAGGGTTCGCGATGCGAGCCCCAACCCCACCCCTGCTTCCTCATCCAAGCCCCGACGCTCGCACGATCAGAAACAAACCTGCCCCTATGGCGACGGCTCCAATGGCTCGCGCCACGCGCTCACCGGCCGGTGCGAGGCGTTCGAGGGTGATGGCTGCCGTCACCACAGCCATGGCACGCAATTCCATGACCCCGATGACCAGCAGGACCGCCGTCAGGCCGGCACAGCAGTAGCCGCAGTGGACACCGAGGCGTACGCCGAGCCGCCAGGCCGTGCCTCCGTCGGCCGGCAGCGTACGGGCACACCCGAGTGGTTCCCGGCAGCAGGCAAGCTGACGCGTTTTCCACGCGGTGAACTGGAGTGAGCCGGCGATCAGGACGACCACACCGGCCGCGACCGGTACGGCGCGCGCCAGCGCCGGCTGCTGCATTTCGATCCCCGCCAGAACGACGCCCACCGAAAAAGCGCCCACTCCGGCTACGGTCCAGACGAAGAAGTAACCGCTACCCACCAGCGCGGTCAGTCGGCCAAGTCTCGTCTCGGCTGTCCCGCCAACAGACTCGCGATAGCGCCGCAGCATGGGAAACAGGGACGGCAGCATCATCGCCATCATCATCACCACCCACATGCCAAGGAATGACACCGCGGTGACAGGCCATGTTTGTCCAGGCATCCGCATCCACGCCATCGACATGGTCCAGCCACCGGGCATCGGCATCTTGCCCATCGCCGACATTGATGTGCAGCCGGCGATCGTTACCGCCGCGCTGGCCGCGAAGAGCAGTGCTGAGACGCCAAAAAACGCTTGCTGGGAAGTTCGCTCGGAAGCCATTACGATCTCCAGTCCTGCAGTTGCGCCACCACAACCACGAAGCCGCTCAGCCCTGGTACTCGTCGTGACGCCGCCACCACATGCCGGACTCGTTGCGCCCCTTGGGGGCACGATCGAGCCACTGGTACATGCCCCAGAGGCCGTCGAGTCCGCGCGCATAAGTGGAGTAGGTGTGGTACACCGCGCCGTCATCCAGTGCGAACGCGCTCATGCCCGGCCTCTCGCGCACATAGGTGGCCGCATCGACCCCGCACATGGCCGCAAACTGGTCTACCGCCCCCTCGCCGCCCTTCTGACTCTCCCGCTTCTGCAACTTGGGTTCGCGGTGGAAGTTATACTCGATACCCTCTTCCTGTTGCTCCCTGGTGAACGAGGCGGAGAAGTCGAAGTTGAACTCGCCGCCGACCGAGGACGCCCAGGGAAAGGTCCACCCCATTCGCCGCTGGTATGCCTGCAACTTCGCGAGCGGCGCCCGCGACACCGCCCAAAGCATCACATCGTGGTTGGCAAGATGGACGGCGAATCCGTTGAAGCTATCCGCGATCGACGAGCAGGACGGGCAGCCGGCAACGTAGTCGGGCCCGAACATGAAGTGGTAGACGAGGAGTTGCGAACGCCCTCGAAATAGATCCGCCAGCGAGGCGTTCCCCTCGCCAGTCTCGAATCGATACTCTTTGTCTACGGGAACCCACGGCAGTTGCTGCCGCTGGCGTGCCAACTCGTCGCTGCGCCGCGTCAATTCCTTCTCGGCCTGGAGCGTCTCGAGCCGCGCTGCGAGCCATTCTTCCCGTGTTCCTGTCCTGTGCGTCGTCATACTTTTGATCTCCTATTCGATACAATTCGGTGGTTATTGGCCACGAGATAAACTTAACGCCGGGCATCGAAATCATGGGAGTGACAAGTGTGGCGGGATTCCGATGGACTCGCTGATCACAGCCGCGGCACGTGCGCTCGCGGCGGGCGATCCTCTGGGCGCATTGAAGCGAGTTGCGTTGCGCGACGATGCGCCGGCGCTCGCACTGCGAGGTATCGCCATGGCGCAACTCGGCGACTTCGCACGAGCGAAAACGCTTCTGCGCAGTGCCGCGCGCGCCTTCGGTCCGAGAGAAGCCGTGGCCCGCGCGAGGTGCGTCGTCGCGGAAGCCGAGATCGCGCTCGTCTCGCGCGACCTGGGCTGGCCTGCAAAAGTGCTCGCCGCGGCGCGGGCCACGCTCGAAGAGCACGGCGACCGGTTGAACGCCGCGCAGGCGCGGTATCTCGAGGTCCGGCGCCTGCTCCTGATCGGACGCCTGGACGAGGCGGAGCGTATGCTCGCCGGGCTCGACCCGGCGCCCTTCCCGCCCGCGTCGAGGGCAGCCCACGAGCTCGTAGTTGCGGGAATCGCGATGCGGCGGCTGCGGACTAACGCGGCGCACGCTGCGCTCGCACGGGCCCGGCACGCCGCGCTTCTCGCAGGTATTCCTGCTCTGACGGCGGAGGTGGAAAGCGCATCCCTTGTCCTGAACACGCCGGCGGCACGCCTGATTGCGAGCGGCCAGGAGCGGCCCCTCCTGCTCGCAGAGGTCGAAGCGCTGCTGGCGTCGAAAGCGCTCGTCGTCGACTCGTGCCGTCATATCGTGCGGGACGAACGCACGGCCGTCATGCTCGCAAGACGTCCGGTGTTGTTCGCGCTGGCGCGAGCCCTGGGCGAAGCGTGGCCCGGAGACGTGTCGAGGGACGTGCTCCTGGCGCGGGCATTCGGTGCGAAGCTCGCCGATGAATCGCATCGCGCCCGGCTGCGAGTCGAAGTCGGGCGGCTGCGCAGGGTGCTGCGGACGCTGGCCGTCGTCAGCGCGACGAAGCGAGGGTTTGCGCTTGCGCCCCACCGCGCACACGAGGTAGTCGTGCTGGCACGGCCTGTCGAAGACGAGCATGCGGCGGTGCTTGCCTTCCTCGCTGACGGTGAGTCCTGGTCGAGCTCGGCCCTGGCGCTTGCGCTGGGCACGAGCCAGCGCACCATACAACGGGCGCTCGACACGCTGGCGATGGGGGGCAAGGTGCAGCCGTTCGGCCGTGGCCGGGCTCGCCGCTGGATGACCCCGCCCGTTCCCGGATTCACAACCACTTTGTTACTCCCCGCTCCGTTGCCGTTTGACTAAGTACACCGTTTCAGAAATACGGTCTCGTATTCTTGGCAAGAACACTCCCTCACGGGGCGTGGCTCGTAACTTACCCCAATACGTTCGGGGAATGCGCGTGCTTACGAGCCGCGCGCGTTAGCAAGCGATCTTGCTTGCGAGCCGCGCGCGTCAGCAAGCGATCTTGACTGCTTCGCGGGGTGGTGGCAACGCTCCCTCACGGTCGCGGCTCGTAAGCTACCTTCGCGGGGATACGTGCGCTTACGAGCCGCGCGCGTCAGCAAGCGATCTTGACTGCTTTAGCGGGGTGGTGGCAACGCTCCCTCACGGTCGCGGCTCGTAAGCTACCTTCGCGGGATACGTGCGCTTGCGAGCCGCGCGCGTCAGCAAGCGATTTGGCGATACGCAGGCGGACTTCTGAAAACAAGTACTAAGGTGGAAGTATGAACGAATCACCTGCCGAGATCATCCGTGAGTATGGACCCTTTCCGGGCGTCGCGAGCGTGAATGGAGTTTCGTATGACGGCGAGAAGGTCTGGTTTGCTTCCGGAAACAAGCTGAACGCTTTCGATCCTGCCAGCGGGAAGACGCTGCGCTCGATCGACGTTGCTGCGAATGCGGGCACGGCCTTCGACGGCCAGTACCTGTATCAGCTCGCCGAGGGTCGCATCCAGAAGATCGACCCGAAGACCGGCGGTGTGCTCGCCACTATTCCGGCGCCCGGCGGCGGCGGTGGTGACTCGGGTCTCGCGTGGGCCGAAGGGACGCTCTGGGTGGGGCAGTATCGGGACCGCAAGATCCATCAGGTGGATCCCGAGACCGGAGCGGTCCTTCGCACCATCGAATCCAACCGTTTCGTCACCGGAGTCACCTGGGTTGAGGGAGAGCTCTGGCACGGCACTTGGGAGGGCGACGAGAGCGATGTGAGGCGAGTCGATCCTCGAACCGGAGAGGTCCTGGAAAGGCTTGAGATGCCACCCGGACTGCACGTCTCGGGACTCGAGTCGGATGGCGGCGATCAGTTCTTCTGCGGAGGGGGAAAGAGCCAGAAAGTGAGGGCCGTCCGCCGGCCAAAGCGAAGCTCTACAAACAAATAAGTCAGCCCTGACCCCTCACGTGAAAACTGCTGAATACTTCCGGCCACTTTTTATTGATCCTGCGCATATATCAGTGAACCGGCAAGGAGGTTCAAAACCAAATGAAACGAATTCTCTTAGTCACGATAGCAATGTTGGCGGTAGTTCTCTGCTCCCAGTCGGCGGACCGCCGGAATTTCTGGGTCCTCAACAACACGGGCCGGACGATCAGCAGCTTCTACGTCTCCGTGCACGGCTCGCAGAATCCCTGGAGCAGCGACGTGCTGGGATCCTCCACTCTGTCCAACTCGCTCGGCACCGTGATTTACTTTTACGACTCCAACGCGACTTGCGTGTACGACTTCCGCGTGAAATACTCCGACGGCACCTATCAGGACTATCTGCGCGGCCGGAATCTCTGCCAGTCGCATGCAGTGCAGTTCAATTCCGACACCAACGACGCTTATTAAATACGTAGCGCAAACACCCTGTTTGCCGCGTCGACACTCTTGTCGACGTTTTTTCGGGCCTCCACCAAGTCTGCTGCGCGAAGGGTCTTCACCACTGATAGGCACTGAATTGCGTGTTGCTTTCAACGGCGAGAAGCACCGGGAGCCTGTATCTTACTTTCAGACTCCCGGCACGACAGTGGTTGACGCCAGAGGAGCCCCCATCCGCGTCGGGATCGAGCGGCCGATTCCCGTATAGTCAAAGCCCGCCGCCATGGCGATCCTCGGATGAAACAGATTGCGCCCATCCACTAGCACCGGCGTCGCCATCGATCGCGCCAGCTTCCCCAAATCCAGATTGCGGAATTCGCGCCATTCCGTCACCAGCACCAGCGCATCGGCCCCATCCGCCAATTCTTCCGGCGAATCGCAATAGCGAATCTTGATGTCCGGATGCTGCTTCTTGCAGGCCTCCATTGCCACCGGATCGTAAGCCCTCACCCGCGCCCCCATCGGCAGCAGACGGCCGGCGAGATGCAGACTCGGCGCGTCGCGCAGATCGTCGGTATCGGGCTTGAAAGCCAGTCCCAGCAGGCCGATCGTCCGCCCCTTCAAAATCCGCAGCTTCTCCTGCAGCTTCTGGATCACCATCTGCCGCTGCTCACAGTTCACTTCCCACGAAGCCTGCAGCAACTTGCCGGCATATCCATACTCGCGGGCGGTATGCAGCAGCGCCTGAATGTCCTTGCCGAAACAACTGCCGCCCCATCCCACGCCGGGATTGAGGAACTTCGAGCCGATGCGCGAATCCATGCCGATCCCCGCCATCACCTCAGTCGACTCGGCCCCCACCCGCTCGCAGATGTTCGCGATCTCATTCGCGAATCCAATCTTCATCGCCAGAAATGCATTGGCGGCATACTTGATCATCTCCGCGCTGGTAAGAGAGGTGGTGAACAGCGTGGTCGCCTCAATGGCCGCGGGACGCGGCAGGCCGGGAGGCGGATCGAAGCTCTGCGTCGCCAGCGGACGATACAACTCGCGCATCACGTCGAGCGTCTCCGAGTCCATTGCGCCAACCACGATCCGATCGGGATAGAGCGAATCCGCCACGGCCGAGCCTTCCCGCAGAAATTCCGGATTGCTGGCTACACCGAAGCGGATATTCGGCCGGCTGGCAGGATGGGCCTCCGAGATCCCCTCGCGCACCAGAGTCTCCACCAGATTTCCGGAGCCGACCGGCACCGTGGACTTGTTGACCACTACGCGGAAGCGCGAGTCGTCCATAGCGGCGCCGATACTGTGGGCCGCGGATTCCAGGTACTCCAGATTGGCCTCGCCCGTGGGTAGAGGCGGGGTTCCCACCGCGATAAAGATTACGTCGCTCGAGATCACCGCGCTGCCAAGGTCGGTGGTGAACGCAATGCCGCCTCTGCGGGCTGCCAGCCGCAGCATCTCCTCCAGGTGCGGCTCGTAGATCGGCGATTCGCCGCGCAGGAGCTTCTCGATCTTGGTAGCGTCGCTATCCACGCAGGTCACATGGTGGCCCAGGTAGGAAAGACAAGCGCCGGTTACCGTCCCGACATATCCCGTTCCAATTACAGTTATCCGCATAGTGGCCTCACTTCTTCAACGTCCCATCCATACTACCTGCACGAATTCAGCGCGACTCCGGAAGCGCGGAGGGTTGTCCAAAAGCTAATCGATCAGCGCCCAGAATCAATCACTAAGGTGCTCAAGCAGGCGCCGCTCCTTTGCAAACTCCTCGCGCCGGCCCCTACCTGGAATTCGGATGTGGTTGGATCCGCCGGCACAAACACACCTTGTATCGGGCGCCAATCCGGATACTTTTCGGAAATCGTTCTGAGCACAATCTGCCCTTTCGAAGGCAGTGCCACAGTATGCGTAATCTCCGTCATACCACCCACCCTCGAAGACCAATCTTACCACTGTAAGTACTGGAAAACAGAGTAGTTTTGGGCCGTTAGATGATAACCTTCGTACAGTCCGGGCGGCTCCCTTAAGCCACCTGGTCAGCCGTGCCGTCGACAACTACCAGCCGGCTGGGATAGACCCATTCCAGTAAAGGCGAAGTCATGAACGTGGTGATCAGTGCCATCAGCACCATCATGGTGAAGACCGTCTCCGAGATGACGCCGATATCGAGGCCGATATTCAGAGCGATCAGTCCCATCAGTCCACGGGTATTCATGAGAATTCCCAGGGAGGCCGCGTCTCTCCACGGTACGCCCGCCATGCGCGCGGCGAGCGTCGATCCGCCGAACTTACCGCCAATGGCCACCGCCAGAACCACCAGAAAGTAGAACCATACGTTGCCGCGCATCGTGCCGATGTTCGTGCGCAGCCCGCTGAAGGCGAAGAATAGCGGTAACAGCACCACTACCGTCACCGACTCCATCTTGTGCTGCAGACTGCGGACGAACTCCTGATTCTTGGGCATGATCACGCCCATCAGAAACGCCCCGAATACCAGATGAATGCCCAGCCACTCGGTGGCCAGCGCCGATGCCAGCGCCAGCACGATCATCAGAGAGATCGCGCTTTCGGTATGCCGCCCCTCTTTGCGGAAATGCGCCTCGAAGCGGGGCAGCAATCGCCGCACACCGAGCAGCATGATCAGCACGTATGCCACTGCCCCGCCGATCGTGAACCACGCCGGGAGTGAGGCTTTCTCCGATCGCACGAACACCACGATGTACGCCAGGATGCACCATCCGGTGATGTCGTCCACGGCGGCGCAGGCGATCGCCAGCAGCCCCACGCGGCTGCGCAGGAGGTTGCGCTCCGTCAAAATGCGGGCCAGGACCGGAAAGGCAGTCACGCTCATCGCCGCGCCCATGAACAGCGCGAAACTCATGAAGCTGATACCGGCGTTGGAGAGAGGCTGGTACAGCATGAGCGCCAGCGCGGCCCCCATGCAAAAGGGCGTGACGATGCTCACGTGGCTCGCGAGCAGTGCCGCGTGGCCGTGGTGGCGTAATTCGGCCGGATCCAGAAATACCCCGATGAGAAACATGAAGAGCACCAGCCCCACCTGGCTCAGTGCGTTCAGATAGCCCAGGCTGGCCGCGGGGAACAGCACGTTCGACAGTCCCGGTGCGGCCCACCCCAGCAGCGAAGGGCCCAGCAGAATGCCGGCCACCATTTCGCCCACGACCTGCGGCTGGTGGATCTTGCGGAACAGCATGCCCACGGCCCGCGATACCGCCAGAATGACGGCGACCTGCAGCACCAGCTTCATCAGGTTCAGCGGGGCGGGCGTGGTAGCTGCCGTGGAGACTGGCGGCAACGCGGCAGACATCGGCGCGGGCAACTTGCTGCCGCTCTGCAATACCGCCAACAGCAGCAGCAGGGGCAACCCCACGAGCAGCACGTACGCTCCCGAGATGCTGTTCCGAGACATGATTCCTAAACTATAGTGCAGTCCCGGAAGGAAAGTGGAATACGAGATTGGTTCGCACTACTCGAACTGTGTGGTCGAAATCCCGCGCCGCGGTCAATTGCTCCCCCCTTATCGCCATATACGGAATAATGGCGCGAACCGCAGCAAAGTACATGACAAACCGTGGCGCAAACACTCCTGTTTGCCGCGTCGAGACTCCTCTCGACGCTTTTCGCGTTTCCACCAATCCCGCTCCGAAGGCGTCCTTCGACGCTGCGGCGGAACTTCCCGAATCTGGTTACACGCGACTTCGACGGATCGATACGGTTAAGAAGCGGGAGGGCTACTGCTGAGCGACGTCGTAGCGATTACCAGTGATCGATTTCGGGCATCATCTTCCAACCGAACAGCATGGGTAGGAAAATACCGCTATGATCGGAGGCATGGGCACGGTGCACATTTCCGAGACGGAACTCGCCCGAGATCTCCACGCGATTTTGGCTAAGGTACAGCAAGGCATCGAGGTGGTCGTGGAGCAGGACTCTCGGCCTGTAGCGGTCCTTCGGCCTCTCACGGGAAGTGGGCAGCCGAACGCGGCGGCCACGCTTCAGGAGAATGGAGATCCGTCATGCTGGGACCGGCTTGGTTTGCTCCAGTTTTTGAAAGAAAGCGGCCCTGGATGGGACCTTAAAGAACATCCCGAACTGAACGAAGGAGCAGCCCAATGGGTCGAATCCTTACGGCGGGAAGACGAGAGCATCGATACCGAAGCTTCCGGCCGTTAAGATGCCCCACTATCTCGCCGACACCTCTCTGATCATCGACTTGATCAATGATCGTGGTGAACGCCGAAATTTCGTTCGCCACCTCCTCAAGCCAGGCGACACACTCGGATGCTGCACTATAAATTTGATCGAGGTGTACACCGGCATGAGGCCGGCGAGGAAGTGGCGACCGCTGCTCTAATCGATCGACTCTTCTATTACGATGTAACCCAAGATGTTGCGAAACAGGCTGGCTCCCTCCGATATCAGTGGCGCCGGCAGGGATATACGCTTTCGTTGGCGGATGCCACCATTGCCGCCGTTGCGCTTCACCACAATCTGGCCTTGTTGACCGATAATCGGAAACACTTTCCTATGCCAGAATTAGCACTGCCGCCGATGGAATCACTCCCATCATGAGAGCAGTGCCCGCGTAAAGAAATCCACGCGCGATATCCGCAATCGCAATGATTTCTTAGAGGGACAATGAAAGATTGAGCCCCGTCTTCGAAGTCTCGCATTTGCAGATGCTGGAAGCGGAAAGCATCCAGATCATCCGCGAAGTGGCCGCGGAATCTCCGCGCCTTCGCGCCTCCGCGCGGTAAATCTTCTTGGCGTGCCCTCTGCGACCCCAAGGTCATCCGCGCCGTCGAAGATCGTCTCGCGACCCTCGCCTAGCCGGCGAACGTCTTCACCGCGGAGACGCGGAGTCGCGGAGCTAAAACGCGAAGGAACACAGAATTCCCTCTTTGGATTTTCTCCGCGCTGATCTCCGCGCCTCCGCGCCTCCGCGGTAAATCTTCTTGGCGTGCCCTCTGCGACCCCAAGGTCATCCGCGCCGTCGAAGATCGTCTCGCGACCCTCGCCTAGCCGGCGAACGTCTTCACCGCGAAGACGCGGAGCCGCGGAGCTAAAACGCGGAGGAACACAGAATTCCCTCTTTGGATTTTCTCCGCGCTGACCTCCGCGCCTTCGCGCCTCCGCGGTAAATCTTCTTGGCGTGCCTCTGCGACCCCAAGGTCATCCGCGCCGTCGAAGATCGGCTCGCGACCCTCGCCTGGCCGGCGAACGTCTTCACCGCGGAGCCGCGGAGTCGCGGAGCTAAAACGCGGAGGAACACAGAATTCCCCCTTTGGATTTTCTCCGCGCTGATCTCCGCGCCTTCGCGCCTCCGCGGTAAATCTTCTTGGCGTGCCCTCTGCGACCCCAAGGTCATCCGCGCCGTCGAAGCGTCTCGCGACCCTCGCCTGGCCGGCGAACGTCTTCACCGCGAAGACGCGGAGCCGCGGAGCTAAAACGCGGAGGAACACAGAATTCCCTCTTTGGATTTTCTCCGCGCTGATCTCCGCGCCTTCGCGCCTCCGCGGTGAATCTTATCTGGCGTCACTGCAACCACCGAAGTGGAATGCAGGCACCGTAGTGAGTTTCGCCCCGGCGCTATCCGAGAAAGCTGAGGGTCTGCGCCGAGAAGTTGTGCAAGTTCGGAAATATCGTGGTCAGCGATGCGGCTGGGATTCCGAACCAGGAGGCCAGCGTGGCGCCGTACTGGTCGACCGAAATGCCCGGGATCCACCGGCCGCGCGTGTCCGTGTCGTTGGGACCGCCGAGCGCGAAGGTGGGGAAGGAGCCGTAGATCTGTCCTCCCTTCACCGCGCCCCCGACCACCAGATGATGGCTGCCCCACGCATGATCGCTGCCGTCGCCAGTGGTGGGCTGGAACGTGCGGCTGAAGTCGGACTCCGTAAATGTTGTGACGTCCTGCGCAATGCCCAATTCCTGAGTCGCCGCGTAGAATGCCGCGATCGCCTGGCTTACCTGCGGATAGAGCGTGTTGTGCGCCTCGAGCTCGCCTGTGTGGGTATCGAATCCCCCCAGCGAACAGAAGAAAATCTGCCGGTCCATGCCGAGATAGCTCGCGACTTGCATGACCTGCGCTACCTGTTGCAACTGCGCACCGAGCGAGGTAGTTGGAAATTGGGTCTTGAGCGGCGTACCTTTGGCCAGCGCCTGGGTCAGCGCCGTGGCGTCGCTGATGCTGTTGGAAAGCGTCATATTGGCCGCCTGCGCCAACGCCACCCCCGAATCGAGCTTGAGCAGGCTGTTGAGCGCGTTCCATCGCGCCTGGGATGGGGCGGTATTGTTGAACCCCGTGAGTTGCAGGCTGCTGCCGGGCGCCACCGCTACCGGCTGCGTGGACGCGCCCGTGCCCAGCAGGGAATTTCCCGCCATCGAGAAGAATACCGGAAAGCCGGACGGATTGATCTTCTGCGCCTCGATATAATCGGCCACGCGCCCGGCCCATCCCGTCGGGCTGTTGCCCTGCGCCACCGACGTTTGCCACTGCAATTGCTGGTCGGAGTGCGAAAACAGATTCAACGGAAGCGGCGTCTGCTGTCCCTGATACTGCGTGCGCGTCACTGGCTGCACCAGCGACCCGACGTTCGCCACCACCGCCAGTTCCTTGGATGAAAACAGGCTGGCCAATTCCGCCAATTTTCCGTGAAAGGCGTACGGCGCATTCGCCGTGCTGTACACCGTGGGCGTCAACTCGGCCGCGGTCAGAGCCAGGCTGCCGCGAATCGACGCGTATGCCTTGAAGCTCGCATCGTCCATGGGAATGATGGTGTTGTTTGAGTCGTTGCCGCCGAACAGAAAAACGCACACCAGCGCGCGATAACCGGAACTGCTCTGTGCCATGGCAGGCAGCAATCCGAACGGCCGCAGGGCCAGCGTTCCCACCGTAGCCGTAGTGACCCGAATAAATCCTCGACGTGTAATCATTGCTGTCTCCCCTTTACTGAACCACCTGATATTCGCTCGATGTCAGCACGATATAGAGCGCCGCCTGCGCTTTCGCGGTGGGCGTGGCCGCTGCATTGGCGGCATCCGTGGCCGCCTGCGCGAGGGACTGCGACATTCCGCTGTGCACGAAAACCGAGCCGATGTACTGGAGCAGGGTATTCACATTTCCCGCCTTCGCGACGAAGGGCGAGAGATCGAGCTTGGTGGTCTTATCGAGCGCCCCGTAGAGCGCCGTGTTGACCAGGTCCGCGCGGTCCGCGGCGGTCTGCGTCGAATAGATCTGGAATTCCGGCCCCAGCAGTCCGCCGGAGATTCGGTTTAACGGCGAGAAATAGCTGAACACGCTGGGCGCGTTAAACAGGTTTTCGCCCATTTGTATGGCGTAGTTATTGAGCCCGTTGGCGGAGCCGATGGTGGCGTTCAGCCCGCGCGCCAGGTTGGAGATAAACAAAATCGGCTCGCGGAGATGGCCGTAGGATGCGTTTCCGGCGGAAGATGCCGTGGGGCCGTCACCGGCGCGCGCCTCCATGTCGGTCAGAATCGCGTTAATCACCGATTTCATATCGCCCTTGGTGTTGGTAAATATCTGCGACACCCGTTGGACATACCCCGCGCTCGGATTGCTGGTGACTAAGTGCTGAATCAGCTGCTTGCTGACGAACGGCGCCATAGTTGGATCTGCCATCAGGGCGTCGAGCACGTTTTCGAGATCCTGCTCCGCGGTCTGCCCGGCGGGAATCGTCACGTTATTGAAGATCGCTTTCGACGTCGTATCGTGCTCGGTTTCGACCGCAAACATCTGGCCGAAGTAATAGGGCGGGTTGTTGTTTTTGGGAGCGGCGTTGGGCGCGGTGGGGTAAGTCCATCCGGTCAGGGCCTTCGCCAGATTCGTGACCGCCGCCTGATTGTAAGTGGGAATTGGATTGTGATTGGCATCCAGCACGGCGCTTCCATCAGGATTCAACTCGGTCAATCCCAAAGTAAAAAGCTGCATTAACTCCCGCGCATAATTCTCGTTGGCCGCCGTTCCCTTGGCCGCATTCGCCTTGTTATTGTTGGCCATGTTTAAGTAAGTTCCCATGGCGGGACTCAGACTCACCGCTTTGATAATGTCGCGGTAATTCCCAAAGGCGTTATCCCGGAAGATGCGCCAGTACGGCGGAAAGGCATACGCCGGGTGGACCGAAACTTGCGACACCACCCAAATCTGCGACAGGGCGAACGCCACCCGCTGCCGTAACTGGTCTGCCCCGGTCACGGTGTTGAGAAAAAACGCTGCCTGCACCGGCGTCAGATTATTATTCGACTTGCCGGCGGAGTCGAGTATCGGCTGATCGGGCAGGTCCGACGGTTTGGCCGTGTACTGCGCATTCAGCCAGTTCGCGATCCCCATTTGCTCGAGCGCCGCAATCGAAGCCGGCGTCGGTCCCCATGTCGCCTGATCGAGAAAGCGCGCGGCGGCGCGATCCGTCATCACTGCCGTGGAAGCCTGGCTGAATCCGCATGCGGAGATCAGCAGCAGGGCATAGATTGTTTTCATGCCTTCCCCATTTACAAGGAATCGAACCCGCATCCTCGCGGAAAGTGTCGGTCCGAGTCTCTCCGAATGGGATGGATTGGGGGGTTGATTACTAAACTGCAAACTGCAACAACCCATTCACCGCGGAGACGCGGAGTCGCGGAGATAAAACGCGGAGGAAAACAACATTTCGGGTTTCTACACGCTTATCTCCGCGCCTCCGCGGTAAGTCACAGGCCCCTGCGGCCGCTACTGCCCGAGTACCTGTACTTCCGCCAGGCTCAGGTAATCCGTGCCGCTGAGTTGCACCCGCACGTATCTCCCCTGCGTGCTTACCGGAATCGCCACCGAGGGACTCGGCGCCGCGGTCTGATGGCTGGCGAAAGTCCCCGCCCGGTTTTGCAGCGTAGCAGGCGTATCGCTCGCTAGAAAAGGCGTATTGGACACAAAGATCCAATAATCTCCCAGGCGCGTGCCGCAGCAATCCGTGCGGTTCCAGATCACCACGGAGTTGATCGAGGCGGAAGCCCCCAGATCCACCTGCCACCAGGCATTGGTCTCGGGATTGGTCGCGGTCACCGAACCGTCGAAGTAATTTCCATCCGGATTGCCGTCCACCGCTACGCCAGCGCTTGGGCTGCCCGGATACGTGCTGCTTTGGCTGGCTGCTTTACCTTGCGACAGGTTCGTGACCTGTGGAATGTTCCCGAATACCTGTACCTCGGCAAGGCTCAGGTTATTCGTGCCGGTCAGTTGGATCCGCACGTAGCGCCCTTGCGCGGTGAACGGAATTGTCACCGAGGGAGCGGGCGCGGAGGTCTGATGGCTGGCGAAAATCCCCGCCCGATTCGCCAGCGTTGCGGGCGTGTCCGTGGCCAGGAATGGCGTGTCCGAAATGAAGATCCAGTAGTCGTTCAATCGCGATCCGCAACAGTCCGTACGGTTCCAGATGGTCACGGAGGTGATGATGGCCGAAGCCCCCAAGTCCACCTGCCACCAGGCATTGGTGTCGACGTTGGTGGCAGTTACGGAGCCGTCGAAGTAATTCCCATCCGGATTGCCGTCCACCGCTACTCCGGCGCTTGGACTGCCGGGATATGTGCTGCTCTGCGTCGCGGCCTTCCCCGTGGCGAGATTGTTGGACGGGCCGCTGGTTCCTATCACCTGAACTTCCGCCAGGCTCAGATAGTCTGTGCCCGTGAGTTGTACGCGCACGTATTGGCCCGGTGCTCCGACGTTGATCGTGGTGGAGGGGCTGGGCGCAGTGGTCTGATGGCTGGCGAATACCCCCACTCTGCCCTGCAGCGTGGCCGGCGTGTCGGTCGCCAGAAACGGCGTGTTGGAGACAAACACCCAATAGTCGCTCAAGCGCGAACCGCAACAGTCGGTCCGATTCCAGATGGTGATGGAGTTGATGGTGGCCGGCGATCCCAGATCCACCTGCCACCAGGCATTCAGTTCGGGATTGGTGGCGGTCACCGAGCCGTGGAAGAAATTCCCGTCGGTATTCCCATCTACCGCCACTCCGGCGGCCGGGGCGCCCGACAGGGTGCTGCTCTGCGTGGCGGCCTTTCCCATGGCGAGATTGTTGGACGGGCCGCTTACGGTTCCGAACACCTGCACTTCCGCCAGGCTCAGATAGTCCGTGCCCGTGAGTTGTACGCGCACGTATTGGCCTTGCCCAACGACGTTGATCGTGGTGAAGGGACTGGGCGCGGTGGTCTGATGGCTGGCGAAGATCCCCACCCGATTCGCCAGGGTTGCGGGAGTATCGGTGGCGAGGAACGGCGTATTCGAGACGAACACCCAGTAGTCGCTCAGGCGCGAGCTGCAGCAGTCCGTGCGATTGTAGATGACCACGGAACTGACTGCCGCGGAGGCTCCCAAATCCACCTGCCACCAGGCATTGATATCGGGATTGGTGGCGGTCACCGAGCCATCGAAGAAGTTCCCATCTGTGATGCCATCCACCGCCACTCGTGCGCTCGGGGCTCCCAATAGAGTGCTGCTTTGGGTCGCCGTTCGGCCCAGCGCCAGGTTCGCGCCTCCGCCCACCAGATTGGTCAGCGAGAAAAGCGTGGAAAGCGTTCCGGCGCTGGCAATCACGTTGTAGCTGCCCGCGGTATTGTTGGCGGTAGCCGTCACGCTGGCCACGCCCGAAGCATTGGTCGTCGCCGTGGCACTCGACAAAATCGCACTGGCGCCCACAGTGGGTACGGCGAACGCTACGGTGATGCCGGCCACGGGACTCCCGCTCGAATCCCGAACCGTCACCTGGAGGGGATTCGGAAAGATCGTGTTGACGGCGATCAGTTGCGGCGTGCCGCCGGTGGCTGTGATACTGGCAGGCTGCCCGGCCGCCGGGGTGGCGCCTAAGAGGACGGTGGTGCTATCCGTGGCAGTGAGGATGTCGGCTTTGCCATCGCCGTTGAAATCCGTCACGGCCAGCGGTACACCGGCGGAAAGCGCCAGTCCTTGCTGAAAGGTACCGTCGCCTTTGCCATATAAGATGCCGGTCGTATAGCCAGAGGCACCGGTTACGACGAGATCGGCAAAGCCATCGCCGTTAAAATCGCCCGATGCCGCGGCTGCCCCGAATGTGTAGATCGTCCCCAACTGAAACGACCCATCGCCATTGCCGAGCAGGATCGCAGTGGACGGAACCTGGGCGCCGGTGAGCCCGCCCAACGCGAGGTCTGGCTTGCCGTCGCCATTGAAATCGCCGGCCACCACTGAATTGGGAGAGAGGAACCCTGACGGCAAGGCGATGGTCAGCGTGTGGCCCGTGCCGTCGCCATTGCCCAAGATGGCAGTGAGACTGCTACTGCCAGACAATCTGGCTAGCACGATTACGTCCGGCTTGCCGTCTCCGTTGAGGTCCGCCACTGCGACGCTGTTGACTACAGTGCCGTCGTCAGCGGGCAGCGAAGCGAGGGAAGTGCTCCTACCGAACGTCCCGTCGCCGTTACCCGGCAGCAGGTTCACGAGGAGCACGGTGAAGGAACCGCCTTCGTGCGGAGACTGGCGATCCTGCGCTGACGGGAGAAAGATTTGCTGCACGGACGCGGAGACGATGTCAGGCTTCCCATCGCCATTGAAGTCTCCGACCACCAAGGGGCCACCTATGTTGAACGCACCAGAACGGAAAGTCCCGTCGCTATTGCCGAACAGGATGCCGCCGCCGTCTGTGGCAAGATCGGTGTTGCCATCGCGGTCAAAGTCGGCGGCCACCAGGGAATGGCCGAATGAGGTGAGCGGGAAGTGGTAGAAGGCAGGATTCTGGAAGCTGCCGTCGCCCTTGCCGAGCAGGACTGTGATTTGACTGCCAACGTCAATGAGGATGTTCAGCAGTGCCAGATCCACTTTGCCATCGTGATTGAAATCGCCGGCCACGACAGAGGTAATGGACTGCGAGTCCGTCAAGGGGACGTTCTGGGAGGTAAATGCGCCTCCCACGGCGGCCTTCACTTGCTGCGTGACGACGTTCGACGTGCCCGCGAGGTTGTGAACTTCGTCCCGGTAATACGCCATGAGCTGGTGAGTGCCGGCCGAAAGCAGCACGGTAGAGAACGAAGCGGCGTTCCCGGAAGGCGTGGCGCTGCCCAACGGCGTGATCCCGTCGAAGAAGGTCACGCGGCTGCTGGGGCTCGCGTTCGAGATGGCTGTGGTCAGCGTCACTGGCGAGCCCAGTTTGGAGGGGCTGGGGGATGCGGTCAGGGTTAGCGAGGCGCCACCTGGCGGCACGTTCGTAAGCGCGAAGGTTGTCGAAAGACCTCCTGCGGTGGCTGTGACCACGTAGCTGCCGGCGATCTGGTTGGCGGTGGCGATCACACTGGCCACGCCATTGGAGTTCGTGACTACCTGGCCTGCAGAAAGAGTCGCCGAGGCTCCAGACTGCGGCGGCGTAAACGTAATGACGACGCCATTCGCCGGCGCCCCGGAGCTATCGAGCGCTGTCACCTGCAGCGGCAATGGAAAGACCGCGCCGAGCAGGGCCGATTGGGGTGTGGTGGGTGAAGCGGTCAGGCTGGATGCCGCGACTGTCGCGTTGGTCAGAGAGAACTGAACCGAGAACCCGAGAGCCGTCGCTGTCACGGGAAAGGTGCCCAGAATGGATCCGGCGGTGGCCGTGACGCTGGCCACGCCGTTCGCATCCGTGGTCGCCGTGTTGCTGGAGAGTGTGGCCGAGGGGCCGGGGCTGGGGCCTGGAAAGAGTGTTGCCGTGAATGTGACGACGACGCCGCTGCGCGGAACGCCGCTGTCCTTAATCGTGACCTGTAGAGGCGCAGGAAAGGGTTTGCCAACCGCGCCGGTCTGGGGTGTGCCGGTCGGGATGACGGTCACTGTGGTGCCCAGGAGAAAGTGGACTGCGTTACTACCGTTGAGAGCGATATCGGTTCGGCCATCGCCATTGAAGTCGCCTACCAGTTGGGAGGAAAAACCTGCGACAGATGTGGTGAAGGCCGATGGCTGAAACGTCCCGTCGCCGTTGCCAGGAAGGATGCTCACAGTCGGGCTGCTAATGTCGGTATTGGAGACGAGGAGATCGGTTTTGCCATCGCCGTTGAAGTCTCCGACCCCTAACAAAGGCACCGAGGAGGAGGGCGTCAGAATTTGGAACGTCCCATCTCCCTTTCCCAGAAGGACCTGCTCACTATCGGTGACTAAGTCTGCTTTGCCGTCCCCATTGAAGTCGGCTACGAAGAGGCGGGAGGCGAACTGGACTGCGACCTGGATCGCCGGCTGGAAAGTCCCATCGCCCCTTCCCAGGAGGATGCTGACGCTGCCCTGGAGATTCACACAGGCGATATCGGCCCTGCCATCCCCGTTGAAGTCGGCAACCGCCGCGAACCCCGCCTGATCGGTGGGATTGCCGGCAAACGTCGTGTAAGAGACAGGAGGCTGGAACGTTCCGTCGCCGTTGCCAAGTAGAATGTCCACCCCTGTTTGGGGATCTGCGACGACGAGATCAGCCTTGCCGTCGCCGTTAAAATCTCCTACTGCCAAGCTAGCGGTGAAATTCAGAAGCGCGAATGTGGCAGGGTTCTGGAATGTCCCGTCTCCTTTGCCCAGCAGGATCGTCAAACTGGTGGAACTCTGATTGAGGTACGCGAGGTCGGAGATGCCGTCGCCATTAAAGTCGCCTGCGACGGCTGCGTTAATGCCGCCCTGGATGGGTAGGGAGAACCCTGCCTGGAAATTGCCGGCGCCGTCACCGAGGAGAATCTGCAAGGTCTGCGTGGAGTTCACGAAGGTGGTGGTCACGATATCGGCTTTGCCATCCCCGTTGAAGTCGCCCACCGCATACAGCGGCCCGGACGATATGGGCACTGTCGCCCGGAGGAAGCCAAAGGCGGGCTGCGCGTTGACCGTCTGTGTGACCACGTTCGATGTTGCCGCGGCGTTGGAGCCGTCTCCCGAGTAGTACGCCTTGAGCTGGCGGCTTCCCGCCGGAAGCAGAATGGTGGCGAGCGATGCCGCGCCGGATACCAGCGGCTTGGTGCCCAGCACCGTCACGCCGTCGTAGAACGTCACGCGGCCAGAGGCGCTGGCCCGCGTCAAGGTTGCCGTCATGACGACCGGCGCCCCGAATTTCGAGGGGTTAGGTGATGCCGAGAGGGTCACCGTGGTTTGCGCTTGCACCACTTGCGGCAGCACCGCCACAGTCAATAAGAACGTGGAAACACACGAGAGCCTGAAGATATTCATCATACTGTCACACAAAAACACAACGGTCAGCCTTGGCGAACACACCACTTGCGGAGAATGAGGAAGCGCGGACTTCCCCTATAGCTTACTGCACCCTGACGCAGAGTTATTGCCCGAATACCTGCACTTCCGCCAGGCGGACAATGCTTTGTTTCCAGGTCTGAACTACAGGCCACGCTCTGCCGTGTCAATGGTTCGGGGCGAGTGGAGGAGCGCCACTGTAGTCTGCGTGGCGGGCAGGCGCAATCAGAACGGCCGGAAAATACACAAAGGCGCGGAGGAGTCCATTATATCTTGAGACTTCCGGAGAAATAACCCACCTATCGGGGGCACCAGGGTAGAGGAAAGGATCCTGGCAAAATTGTCACCTGATCTCTTAACGTTCCGCCCTGTTCACTAAACTGTAGTTTTGGGAACGGGCAGATCCTCAGAGAACTGGGCCTTTATTCTCAACTGGTTCCGATTGGCTCCGCGCATGGGGTTTTGTGAACACTGACAATTGGCGCAATTTTCCGGTAATCCATTTTCAACCGTGACCTTAATTGGACTTGGAACAATGGGTAATGCTGGACGGTCTAATGTTTGAGGCCCGATTTGAATCGCGTGCGCCAATACGTCGGTTGGATCATGATTCTTGGGTCAACGCTCTTGAGCGTTTATGGCGTGGTCGGAATCGCTTCTACCCCATTCCCAACACTGCTCGGGGCCCTGATCGGCATAGTTGTAAGCCTATTTTCGATAATCGCGCCTATGGTGGCTGCCTGGAGCCCACGGGTTGCCGTGCGCATCTACGTGTGGATCGCACCCACGGCTCTCCTCCTGGTTCCCTTATTCCACGAACCCTATGGGTACGGAATTCTCGGGCATACCATACCATGGAATCCCCAAACCGCTTTAGCCACTGCAGCCATCGTTTTTGTGGGCTCTCTTGTTGTTCCCTGTTTCTTCTGGCGATGGGCGGTGCGACGCGGCTGGCCTGGATTGCTCGCAAAGGGCCCGCTTTCCCGGTATCCCAAGCTGATCGCTACCGGAGGTTCCGTGATGTTCATGAGTCTTTCTCTTGTCGCACTGCTCCTGTCGCTCAATTTCCCCTGGCGGCCAATCGTCGGCGATTGCGGTGGCAGGCCCCTGTTCAGCGAAGGGGCACCGCTCGGACTTGACTTCACCGCTTCAGTTCTCTTTGTGGGTCCCCAAAGTTATCATGGCGAATCGCTTTGGTCGTTGGCGCGGGTTGACCACGTCTACTCGCCAAAAGCGTGGTCGATGCCAAATCTCGTTATACTTCGGGGCGGATTCAGGAGCGAAGACAGAGCCAGACAATACTTCGTGGAGGGTCAACGCAGTTACGCTGCGTTCGGTCGATTCTTGCCGATCATTGAACCCGTCGACTGCGGACACACCAAACCGCTGGAAGATGCTGCTGCTGAGCTTCGCGTTCTCCGGGATGGACCGCCATAGTCCGGGATTCAAAAGTGGTGTTCCGGAAAGTACCACCTACCAGCTCGGCGGCACCTAAGAAAGGCCGCCCATTAAAACGAGTGTGACGATTTAACCAGGATCCTTACCGCTACCCTACCTCGGTTATCCGGTTGCTACGCTCCAGGAAACGCCCGATCAACTTTGCTGTGCCGGATCAAGGCTGAGTATAATCGAGCGCGGAAGGAGCCCTGCGCATGAGGCGTGCTGTCCGAGTGGTCGTTTCCGGTTTTCTAGCTTGTGTAAGCTCGCTGGCGCAGCCTCCCCATCAAGTTGAAGTTTGCGACTGGACCAGCTGCCAATTCATTGACAGCAGCGTGATGGGAGGACTACGGTGGGAGGACTATAAGGTATCTAATCCGGCCGCCACTCAGTTCGATCCGGCGCAGCGGCTTAAACAATTGAACGCGTTGGGAGCCGCTAACACGGATATCATTTGCCAAGCTCCAGCCGCGTTCGGCACGCCCGCCCCTACGATTACGTTCCAGGCAAGCGGGGTACAGGCCAGGATCTTTTACATGACGCCCGCGGCCAGCTTCTCTCCTTCGGAGTTTATGGACGTTCGGTTTACAAACTTCACGGCGTCTAATGGATACAGCAGTCCCTCGTTTGGTTTCCGGATGGCGCGCCAGTTGGCCCTTGATGGCACTGAGTCGCCTCAGTACGTCATGACGGTGCAGGCGGGCAACTTCGGCCTTGAAAATATCTCCGGGCTGTTTGCGAACGGCACCGGCTTTGCCGTCGACCCTGTGGGCCAGACCGCGATTTTTACGGGAACACTGCCGTCATCTCAACTGCTGACGGATGCGATTCTGGGAGTGCTGGCGAACGCACAGTCGATTCTGAAAGACGCGCAGTTCACCGTGACGAATCCCGCTCCTTCCGGAAAGACGCTGTGGACGGCAAGTGAGATCACTTCTTTGGCTGGACAGGCGCAGCCATGGATTCTGGCGGCGACGAGCACTAACGTCCCACTCGGCCCACCCTTCACTTGCCTAACCACCCAGGAGAACGGCCGTGGAACATGCAATGGTCAGGACCAGATCACGGCGTTCATCAACACGATGATGACCTGGGGTGGAGAGTATCTGGGGCTGCGGACCCAGAAGTCCTTCAGCATTCTCGTGAGTAATTTGCGAACTTGGGCAACAGCCAACGCGCCCAGCGTCGATGCCGCGTGGGAGGCGATGAATCCCAGCTCGTTCTTTCAAGCGAAGGTCGACCTCGCACTTCCGATTTTGATGGTGTGGCCGACTCTGCGTGCGGATCCCAATCTCGCGGCGTCAGACCAACAACTGATCGAGAACTGGATCGAGAATTGGCTGGTTCCTTCTCCTCCGACAGGATTTCCAAATGGGGATTATTATCCGAACGATTTAGGTTACTGGGACGATGCAGTGATGATGGCGGATGCGATCCGCCGATCCGACAATACAACTTTTGCTTTCGGCGTCCAACGATTCTATGGAGCCCTCTACCAGATGCGCGACGACGGCAGTTTCCCGTTCGCTGCAGCCTTGAGCGCTTGTTCGGCAGATTACTCAAATACCGACCTGATCCACCTCGTTTCCATCGCGGAAATGGCGGCGACGCAAGGCTACGACCTGTACAGCATGAGCGTAAACGGGAAGTCGCTCGAAACGGCAATCGAGTTTCTCTTGGATGCGTACCAAAAGCCCTCCCTATTGGCTCAATATTCGAAGGCGGCCTTGGGCGGTTGTTTCAAAGGGAATCCCGGAGATCCTCCGGATTTCAGCGTTTTCAGCAGTCCAAGCGGCGCTTTAGCGTGGATGGAGCCTTACATCGCACGCTTTCCGTTCTCTACAACGGCAGCGCGCCTCCGGGCGATCCTCGGCTCCAACATAAGCGCTCCTCCGTTCCCGTTGATGGTAGACCGCGCCGGCCTCAACACGACTTGCGCCTTCCGGACCTCGTATGAGATCCAGCCGGTGAACGGCACGAAAGTAACGGTCGTGAGCGGAAGCGCACAGACAGTCGCAGCCAATCAGCCCGCGCCTGCGCCGGTGAAGGTCCAGGTAACGGATAACACCGGGAAACCTCTGGCCAATACGCTGGTGAGCTTTGCCGTGACGCAGGGCTCAGCGAACGTTGCTGGGCCGGCACAATTGTTGACGGACGCCAACGGAATGGCGAGCGCCAACGTTACCATGGGATCCGCGAGCGGGCCGGCAACGGTAACGGCGAAAGCGTTGGGAGTGGGCGCCAGTTTTGCGTTCACGGTTCCAGGCCCGGAGGCGTTTAACGGCGGTGTGATCGGCGTCGGCGCCAGTGTTCCCGCGGTCACCGCCATTTCGCCCGGCGCGCTCTTCAGCATTTACGGCGCAAATTTCGTGCTGGATCATTCAGGTGACGCGATAAGCTCGGGCCAACTAGTCAATGGTGCGCTTCCCACGAATCTCTTCGGAGTGTGCGTAACGGTGGGCGGGAAAAACGCGCCGCTGCTGGACGTCTTTCCCGGACTCATCAACGCGATGGCGCCGAATAACATCATCATCAACGGGCTGCCGGTGAACGCGGTGGCGCCCTACACGGGCATCGTCGGCTCGACGGAGGTGATCGTCATCACCGGATGCGGTACAGCGACGGCGTCTCAATCGATGCCGCAGATGGTCGCAGTCCAGACCGCGGCTCCGGAGTTCCTGTACTTTGCGAACAATACCAACGGGCAAAATCCGGTGGCCGCGGTGAACGCCGTCACGGGCTCTTATGTCGGGCCGACGAGTCTTGGCACAACTTTCGCGCCCGCGCACCCTGGGGACGTCGTATCAATCTATGCCTCTGGGTTTGGACCCACGAACCCCGCGATCACACCGGGGACCTTCGCGGCTGGCGCCGCCTCGACCACCAACCCGGTAACAGTGACGCTGGGATCGGTAACTCTCGATTCGAGCGCCGTCCTCTACGCAGGCACAGCGCCAGGCGAACTCATCTCACAGTTGAATATTCGAATACCCGCCGGGACCCCGGCGGGAAATCTGCCGCTTCGGATTCAGCTTGCCGGCGTCTCCTCGCCTCCAGGCGCTTTTCTAGCGATTGCGTCGCCGTCGAATTAACGAGCGCCGTATCCGCCCACTTGTTCAGACGGCCCTCTCAGCTGTCGGAATGGCCCCAGAATGTCTTATCTCGGAAACGATTTAGGCTGACGGTAAGCGCGATTAAATGCTCTGCATCATGCCGAGCTCGGCATAAACCATTACCTCTACCCCACCAGGTTTGGACTGCACGGCGGAGGCGCGAAGACGCGAAGATAAACGCGGAGAAACAGAATTCCCTCTTTGGAGTTCTCCGCGCTGATCTCCGCGTCTTCGCGCCTCCGCGGTAAAATCGCCTGGCGCGCCTCTGCGATTTTACTGGCCGAGTACCTGCACTTCCGCCAGGCTCAGGTAATCCGTGCCGGACAGTTGTACTCGCACGTATCGCCCCTGCGTGTTTACGGGAATCGCCACCGATGGACTGGGAGCCCCGGTCTGATGGCTGGCGAAAGTCCCCGGCCGGCTCTGCAGTGAAGAGGGCGTATCGCCAGGCAGGAAAGGCGTATCGGAGATAAAGATCCAATAATCTCCAAGGCGCGTACTGCAACAATCCGTGCGATTCCAGATCACCACGGAGCTGATGGAGGCGGAAGTAGCCAGGTCCACCTGCCACCAGGCATTGGCATCCAGGTTGGTCGCGGTCACTGAGCCGTCGTAGAAGTTCCCGTCGGTGTTGCCATCGATTGCCGACGATGCCGCCGCGCTGGCGATCGGATACGTGCTGCTTTGCGCGGCGGCCTTACCCAATGTCAGGTTCGACACGCCGGAGCCGCCCGTACCGAACACCTGCACTTCCGCCAGGCTGAGGTAGTTGGTGCCGCTGAGCTGTATCCGCACATACCGCCCCTGCGTGTTGGCGACAATCGTCGCGGCCGGGCTGGGAGCGGAGGTCTGATGGCTGGCAAACGTGCCGGCGCGGCTTTGCAGTGTAGCCGGCGTATCGTTCGTCTGGAACGGCGTATTGGAGACAAACACCCAATAGTCGCTCAGGCGCGAACCGCAGCAATCCGTTCGATTCCAGATCACCACGGAATTGACGCTCGCGGACGCGCCCAGATCCACCTGCCACCAGGCGTTGGTATCCGGATTGGTCGCAGTCACCGAGCCATCGTAAAAATTCCCGTCAGTCTTGCCGTCCACGGCCGAGGATGCCGCCGCGGAGCGCGCAAAGGGATACGTGCTGCTCTGCGTCGCAGGCTTGCCCAGCGCTAAGTTCGATCCGTTCCCGCCGGGCGGTGAAGAAGCCGCAATCGAGGTGAAATCGCTGGCCGCGCTGGAATTGGAAGCTCCGCCGCCGGAGACCGTCGCCACATTGGTCACGCTCGTGGGAGCGGTGGCCGACACGTTCACCGTCAAGGTGATCGGCGGGTAGCTGCCTCCGCTGCCCAATACGTCGCTGCGCCGGCAGGGACCGGCAGGAGCGGTGCAACTCCAACCCGTTCCGCCAATCGCCGTCGCGGTAAGGCCGGCCGGGATGGTGTCGGTAACCGTCACCGAGCCATTGGTCGATCCCGGCCCGCTATTGGAAACCACAATCGTGTAAGCAGCCCCGTTCTGCCCTTGGCTGAAGCTGCCGGTATGCGTTTTCGAGATGAGCAGCGTGGGCAGTTGTGGTGGGGTCGTGTTGCCGTTCCAGCCGATATCTTTCAGCAAGGGAAAGGTCAGATCGTGCGGTGGTGTCACTTCGTGGGTGAGGTCGGTGTTGTACACCGGCTCCATCAACTGATCGGGCGTCATGCTGCGGTCCCAATGGGAAATCGAAGAGCCTTGCTGGAATGAAGTCGGGGCGTACATCAGGCCGCGGCCGGCGGAATCCGCACCCACGAAGCTGGAGCCTTGCGGCTGCAGCACCTGGGGAATGGCCGCGGTCACGTTGCCGCCATTCCACACCAGGTGGCCGTTGTTCAATGCCGAGGCCGCGCGCTCGGCATTGCTCATCATCGTCCAGGTCTTGTTGGTGGTGTTGTCCAGAAGGAAATCGTCCCAGATGCTCGGAGCACCATTGAACTGGGCGCCGTTCTGCCCGTTGGTGAAGGTCAGAAAGCCCAGCCCATGTCCAAACTCGTGCGTCAGGATGGTGACCAGATCGACATTGCCGCCGTGATTGTTGTCGAGTCCGAGGTAAAAGTGAATTCCGTTGAGGCAGCCGCTATTCCCGAGATTGACATTGAAATTCGCGGTGATGTCCGGCGTGCTGGAATCCAGATCGGTACCCGCGATGGCATCGGCCAGCGCCTTCCCATACCAATGATTGGCTACGGGTACGTTGGAGAAGTCCCGCCATGCTTCGGTGGGGCCGGCGCTTCCTAGAACCGCCGACGATGCATTGCACGTCAGGGCGGTCCAAACCGCGTTCACCCGGATAGTCACGGCACTCGACAAAGTGGAGCCCCACTTGTCCGCCGCGGCCTGAAACGCAATCAGACGTTGCGCACCGAGGGTCGTTCCCGAATTACCGCCTACCGGCGCCACGGGAGTTGGATCATTGAACCCGACGCCTGCCGGGTCCCCGTTCACGATGACAATATTGGCAGCCGCCCGCATGGTCAGGGGCATAAAGACCAGGGAGGCTGCGGAGAGCCATACCCTAGCGTTGGTTTTTAACATTCTGGGTTTCCTGAGGTTGTTGAGTGTTCTGGGAATGCTGGGTTTCCTGAGGTTTTACGGTCTCTTTGGCTGGGGCAGCCTGCACCGCCGTGGCGGCGACTCGGGCGTTGGCAGCCTTTTCGCCGTTAACGCAGTCCATGGCCAGCTTACCGTCCGGCGAGGCGGTCACTACCATGTAAGTCATGGCGTCGCTGCCCAATACCGCTCCGACTGCTCCCCCAGGACCCTGTAACAGAATGGTATCGGGTGCCTTGGGAGCTGGATTGGTCGGATTGACCAAAGTGCCGATTTCGGACGAATCCGGCTGCCGGATCTGGCCGGTGGAAGGATCGATAAAGACCACCACTCCGTTTCCGGGAGCGGCTTGCTGAGGCTTCGCCTGAGACGCCTGCGAAGCGGCTGGAGTAGCTGGTTTTCCACCGGTTTCCTTAGCGGTGGACGGGGTTGCGGGGGTTGCCTTATTGGTGCTGTCCTGCGAGGACTGAGCTTGATCCGCCGCCATGACGGGAACGGCGGCCACCGCGAAGAAAAGTAGAAAAATGCTAAGAAGTTTGATCCGAGGACAAAACATATCTTTAAATACTACATCGTTAGAGGTATCGGTTGGAGTTCCCGGTTTCAATAGATCAATACCCTAAAAAAATTTAACGTTCCCCAGTTTTCGCCTGGATGAAGGCTTGTCCAGTGCTCGCCCTAACGCGTGACCAGGGCCAACACGAATCCATCATGTCCTTTGCTGCCGACGGTCTGCAGAGCGGTCGCCTCGAGGCGCGGTTCCGTCGCCAGCATTTCGAAGAAGCGGCGCATTCCCTGCACCGCTGGGTCAGGACTGTCCTCTCTGACCACATCGCCTCCACGGACAACATTGTCTGCAATCAGGATGGTCCCGGCGCGGGAAAGACGAAGCGCCCATTCCAGGTAAGACGGGTTGTTCGCTTTATCGGCGTCGAGGAAGATCAGATCGAAAGCGGCGCCTTCCGCGGACAACCGGGCCAGCGATTCGAGCGCCGGGCCGACCCGCACATCGATTACGGAGCCCAGTCCTGAGCGGGTAATGTTGGCCGCCGCCACCACGGCGTGTCGCGGATCCACTTCAAGGGTGATCAGGATCCCGTCGGCGGGCAGCGCCCGTGCCATCCACAGAGTGCTGTACCCACCCAAAGTTCCTATCTCCAGAATTCTCCTGGCGCCGCGAATACGGGCCAGCAGGTAGAGCAGCTTCCCCTGATTGGGAGCCACGTCATGTGGCGAAAGCCCGGCGGCCGCATTGCAACGCAAGGTTTCCTCAAAGATCGGATCGGGAGGAATGAGGGTCTCCGTCAGATACCGGTCGACCATAGTCCAGATCTCCTGGCTCATGTGGGTCTCGCGCTCCAAAGCAGATGACTGATCGGCGTCACCAGATTGCGATCAACAAGCCGCCGCTGATGCCGAACGAACGTTCGTGCCCCCGTGCGAAATTGTAGTCGAAGCCGGGCTCCAGGAACCAGCCGAACCTGTGCTTCGCTCCGGGCCAGAACATAAAATCTGCCACGACTTCCACCGCCAACGAATTGGTCCTCATGCCGGGCTCCCTGGTGTGAACCCACTCCGGACCGAGACCGAACATGAACTCCGCTTTTCTCGAAAGGGTCCAGGGCTTCTTGAACAGCAGGTCGGTATTCCATTCCACCGCGTGATGACGGCTGAACAGCGGGGTAACGCCTGCTTCGATTTCGAGCCAATTCTCGATCGGGGTAGTTTCAATGGCGAAGTCCGGGCCGAAACTCCTTCCGCTGTCTTTGAGATTGAAGCCGGCGGCGCCACCCAGCTCGAGAATTGCGGCAGGATCTTTACCGGCCGGCTGTGCGAAGGCAGTTCCGCAACAAAAAAGTGATGTCAGCAGCAGGATTTTGGCAGCGTTCACCCTATGGGAGTGTAGCAGTTCTGCTTATGCGAAGGCCTTCCAGCAGAGCTGCAATCCCAGGCCGGAGAGACACGCCGAGAGTGCGATCCGCAAAGGCCGGGCAGGCAATACGGCAGATAAATTAGCGCCTGCAAACACGCCCGCCAAACCGCCCGCGAGCAACTGCCACAGGATCGTGCCGTTGAAATGGCCGGCCGTCAAGTGGAAGCCGCCGCCAATCATGGAGAGGACCAGGCCGAACAGGATGCTCGTTCCCACCACCTGCGCCGGCTGTAACGAGGTCAAGTTGAGCAGCACCAGCGACCCCAACGCCCCCGTTCCGGCCGACGAGAAGCCTACTTCTGCGCCGATCGCCGCGGCAATCCCCGGAAGCCAGAAAGGACGGTCCTTACCCACAGTGGGTGCGTCCTTCGCGAGCGTGCGATAGAGGCTGAATAGAGCCATGATCGCCACCGTGGCGCCAATCAACAGAAGCAGCAGATGCTCGTACCGTTTTCCACCCAGCACGTCGATCAGCGCCACCCCGGTCAGCACGCCAGGCACTCCGCCGGCGCACAGCAATCCGAGAACCCGTAAGCTCACCTGTTTGCGCCAGAAATAGACCGGAGCCACGGCCAGCTTGATGATGGCCGCATAAACCAACGATGTTCCCACGGCGTCCGCCGGCGCGATTCCGAAAAGCAGAATCAGAATCGGGGTTGTAATCGAGCCGGCACCCACTCCGGTGAGCCCTACGGCCATTGCGACGATGAATCCAACCAGGAATGTCATCTCATGCCCTCAGGACAATTTGATCCTATCGTACACGACAATCACCCTAAAGTCCATTGGGGATTGGATGATTGGAAGAATCCCGGCGGTAGGTGTGCTTGCGAGCCGCGACCGTGAGGGAGCGTTGCCGCCACGCCGCTAAAGCAGTCAAGACCGCTTGCTGACGCGCGCGGCTCGCAAGCGCACGTATCGCTCGAACCTATTTGAGTAGCTTACGAGCCGCGACCGTGAGGGAGCGTCATTGCCCTCATGATTCATGTCGCTTGCTGACGCGCGCGGCTCGCAAGCGCACGTATCGCTCGAACCTATTTGGGTAGCTTACGAGCCGCAACTTCGGGTAGTTACGAGCCCGCGACCGTGAGCCTTCTCAGGCTCAGTTCTCAGCAGTTCTCAGACTCAGCCTCAGCAAGCGTCCACCTGCCATGAGCGGCAGGGACCCGTCGGAGTCAGACGGGTCTCATTTTGTATTTTCAATAAGTTACAGCGAATTTCCGTCGGAATCCGACGGAAATGGACGCAGAACGAGCCACAGCGATTAGCAAGCGATCCGGCGATATGCCGACCGACTTCTGAACCGCGCGGCCTTAGAGAGTTCCCTGCCCTTCGTCCTGCAGCACCATCTTCAACTCCGGCGTCAGCGCGTCCAAAAACGCCGCCCGATGCCGAACCCATCTGCCGGGATACGGCAGCTCCAGGAATCGTCCTCGCCATCCCGCCTGCAGGGCCGCGCGCTGCACGTTCACCCGAATCGACTTGAGCAAAATGACGATGCTCCGTGGACGCAGACGCCGGATGCGGCGGGCCAGTGCGGGCTCACTCTCCAGGCAGGCGGCACGCCGCGAAGCCCGATCCATATCATCCACGGGTTGCGCACACGCATCGATCAGATAACATCCCGCGCTCTGAAAGAAGGCCAGAAACCGCTCGTCCGCAATCGCAGGATCCAGCGAGCGGAAGGCGTCCCGCATCGCACGATAGAGACCGGAATCGCGATTGTAGAAGAAGCGTCCCGAAGCCGGCGGAGCCTCTCCGATGAACAGGAGCCGCACCTCCTCGGGACGATACCGCCGGCGAAGCCTCTCCCGCTGTTCCCGCGTCATTCCCTGGCACCGATTCTTCACACCGGAAGCGTGAAGTGGAACGCCGAGCCTTTCCCCGGCTCCGACTCGACCCAGATGCGTCCCTGATGCCGATCCACAATCCGCTGGCAGATCGCCAGTCCGATTCCCGTACCCGGGTACTCGTCGCTCGTGTGCAGTCGCCGGAACAGGCCGAAGATCCTCTCCCTGTGCTCCTCTGCGATGCCGATTCCGTTGTCGCTCACGGTGAATGCCCATTGGCAGCCTTGCCGCTTCGCGCCAATGTGAACTATGGGGACGGTATGGGGACGCCGGTATTTGATGGCATTGCCCACCAGGTTCTGGAACAACTGCTGCAGATGCGCGGCCGGAACGCTCAGCTTCGGCAAGGGATCGAAAGTCACCTGCGCTTTGCTCTCCTCAATGGCGCCGGCAAGGTTGAGCAGTACGGCCTGGAGAGCCTCCTCCGCGTCCACCGCCTCCGCGGGCTTTTCCACCTGCATGATCTGCGTGAAGGCCAGCAGATCGCGAACCAGCATCTCCATGCGGCTCGCGCCGTGGTTCAGATATTGGAGGAATTCCAAAGCCTGCCCGTCGAGACTGTTCTGGCAGCGATTCGTGAGCAGCTCGCTGTAAATGCGGATGCCGCGTAAAGGCTCCTGCAGGTCATGACTTGCCGCATAGGCGAACTGCTCCAGGTCCTGATTGGCGCGCCGCAACTCCTCTTCCGTGTTCTTCTGCTCGTGAATCTCGGTGCTGGAGCCGATCCACATCATCACCTCCCCACCATTGCCGCGCATGGCAAGGATGCGGCTCAAATGCCACCGGTATGCGCCATCGGCCCTGCGAAAGCGGTGAGTACACTGTAAAGGCTCGCCCGAATCGATGGAATGCCGCCACGCCCGCAGAGTTTCGTCGGCATCGTCGGGGTGCACGGCCTGCGTCCATTGCCAACCCTGAAGATCTTCGAAAGGCCGGCCGGTAAATTCCATCCACCGCTGGTTGAAGTAGTCCATTTCGCCGTCCGGCCTGGCGGTAAAGATCTTCTGCGGCATCGATTCGGCCATGAATCGCAGCCGTTCTTCGCTGTCGCGAATCTTCTGTTCCGCCAGTTTCCGTTCAGTCACGTCGCGCGTCGTGCCGGCAATCGCCTCCACTTCTCCGTTCGCATCCAAGACCGGAACAAAGATGTAGTCGTAAATCCGCAGGCCCTGGGTGCCCTGGAACGGAACGTCGCCGCGCACCGGCCGTTTGGTGGCGATCACCTGCTCGATCTCGCGATCGTGCATAGCCGCATGCCACGGCTCGTAGCCGAGTTCGAGACAGTTCTTGCCAAGCGCCTCTTCGGCAGTCTTGCCCCACATCTCCAGAAGCGCTTCGTTGGCGTAGGTGAAACGGTGATGGAGATCGAAGGTGTAGACCAGGTCAGGCGTACTCGACAGAACCGCCTCATAGAGCCGCCGCTGCTGCTCGGAGTGAGCGGTCACACGCACCAGCGCCTGTTCCGCGCGTTTGCGTTCCGTGGTATCGGCCGCCGCTCCGAACCATTCCACGATTTCCCCCTGCGCGTTCCGTATCGGGACGGCTCGGGAAAACGTCCAGCCCAGGGTGCCGTCCACGCGAATCACCCGGTGTTCGAGTTGAAAAACAGACTTCGTCCGAATGGCTTCCTGAATGGCCGCCCACACGGGCGCATGGTCGTCGGGGTGGATGTACTTCTCGAGCCAGCTCCGGTTGGCGTCTTCGGTATCGGGGATGAAATCGCGGCCCTGCAGGAAACGCATCTCGGTCCAGTCGGCATTCATCCGATAGACCACGTCCGAGCTCGCGGTCACGAAGGCGCGGAAACGCTCCTCCGAACTGGCGATCTCCTGGCGCGTTCTGACTCGCGCCGAAATATCGCGAAAATAGCACACCACACCATAGCTGCCGTCCGGCAGCGGGATGCGGTCCAGTTGCCACTCGTAATACTCCGTGACGCGACGATCGGCGCGGTATTCCGCACGCTCGGGAGCGGCGTACGATTCACCGGTAGCGAGCGTATGCCGGAAGATTTCGGCCAGTTCATCCGCGTACTGCTTTTCCCAAAGAACGTGAATGACTTCGTCAAAGTCACGGCCGGCAATGCCGCCGGGGATATCTCCAAAAACCGGCACCGCCACCGGATTGACGTCGCGGATACGGAAATCGGCATCCACCACGAAGATCCCCAGGGGAGCTTGATTGAAGAGGGTTTCGAATTGCGCAGTGCGCTGCCGCAACGCTTCGGCGGATTCCCGGCGGAAGGCAGCCATTTTCAAATGCGATTCCACACGGGCGAGCAGTTCACGGGCGCTGAAGGGCTTGATCAGATAATCGTCCGCGCCCGCGTGCATGCCCTCGATCCGCGCCTCTTCACCGGCACGGGCGGAAAGCAGAATCACCGGAACGCTCCCCAGTAAGAAGTCGGCGCGCAGCTCACGCAAAAGCCCGAAGCCGTCGAGCCCCGGCATCATGACATCCGTTAGCACCAGATCCGGCTGCCGCCGGCGCGCCGCAGACAGGGCGGACAGCCCGTCGGCCACGAGCTCCACTTCGTAACCGTTCTGTTCCAGCAACCGCCGGACATAGTCGCGCATGTCGGCGTTATCGTCGGCGAGCAGAATGCGCTGCAACTGGACGCCTGCCTGGCGCGGCATGTGCTCGCGGCGCACTTCTTCCAGCCGGGCGCCGGGCAGCCAGCGCAAAACTTCCTCCACGTAGGCGTCGCTCCGCAACCCGGTGGACGCCAGGCTGCGCTCAGCCTCAATCCGATCCGCCGGCAAGTGCGATTTGCCGCGTGGGATCGAGACGATGAAGCTGCTGCCGCGATTAGCTTCGCTCTCCACACGCACACTCCCGCCATGCAGCTTGACCAGTTCCTGCACCAGCGCGAGCCCGATGCCGCTGCCTTCATAAGAACGCCCGCGCGCGCCCTTCACACGGTGGAAGCGATCGAACAGGCGCGGAATTTCCTCTGCCGGTATGCCGATCCCGGTATCGCGAACGGTCAACTCCACCGCTTCGCCAACCTCGCGCAGCGAGACCGCGATCTCTCCCGCAAAGGTGAACTTGAAGGCATTGGAGATGAGATTGAGAACGATCTTCTCCCACATCTCGCGATCCACATAGACCGGCTCGCGAAGCGGTGCGCAGTCGATCGACAGCTTCATCTCCGCGCGCTCGACGGCGGAACGGAAGACGCTGGCGAGTTCCGCCGTCAGCAGAGGGAGATCGGTGGGTTCATACGAAGCCTGAATGCGGCCGGCCTCGATCCGCGAAAAATCGAGCAGGGTATTAACCAGCTTGAGCAGGCGCAAGGCATTGCGATGCGCCAGTTGCAATGGTTCGCGCTGGGCGGCGGATAATCCTTCAGGTTGCCCCATCGCGTCTTCGAGCGGCCCCAGCATCAGGGTCAGAGGCGTGCGAAATTCGTGGCTGATGTTGGCGAAGAACTGCGTCTTCAACTCGTCGAGCTGCGCCAGTTCCTCGCGCTGGCGCGCAATCTCGCGCTCGTGCGCCTTCTTCTCGGTGATGTCACGCCCCTCGGCCGTGATGAACACAACGTTGCCGTGCTCGTCCTTCACCGGCATGAGCGAAGCATCGATGATGATCGTCTCCTTGCCGCCGGCGCGTCCGTAAATGGGCGTGTCCCAGCGAACGAATTCGCCTTGTGCCGCGCGCCGGATCGACTCCCGTAGCGTGTCGTTGATCTCCTCCGAGACCTGCCACCAGAAAGTGGTCCAGAACGGCTTCCCTTCCACCTCGGAGAGCTTGACCCCGACGGCGTCGAGCGCCACCTGGTTGATCTCGAGCACCGTGCCCCGGGCATCCAGCAGGCCGACGAACTGGACCATCGAATCGAGCGTGATGCGCGCAATCTTCTGCCGGTGCTGTTCCCGGGTATCGCTGGCCAACAGTTCGGTGCCGCAGACATTGGCGAGCACCGCGCGGCCCCGCGGGGACATCTTTCCGGACGTGAACTCGGTGATGTCCCGCCCTTCGAACAGCAGAAGGACGACGCGGCCCTGTTCGTCGCGCAGGGGCCGCAAAGTGAAGTCCAAGGTGCGCTCTTCGCTTTTTCCGGCGTACACCTCCACGTCATAACGGATGGATTCGCCCTCAGCCGCCCGGAGTATCGCTTGGCGCAGGCCTTCCTGGGTCTGCGGCGTGACAGTCCACCAGAAGGTCTCCCAGAAGGGAGTCCCGATCACGTCTTCCGGAGTGAGTCCTTCGCGCTCCAGCGCCGCGCAATTACATTCGAGCAGGATGCCGTCCGTGCTGAGGATCCCCGCCAACTGGAAGATCTCGTCCAGAGCGATGCGGGCCAGTTTCTGCCGGTACTGCTCCGGCGTGTCCTCCGGGCCAATCTCAGTGCCGCGAACGATGAAGGGCTGATGGATCGGAGGGCGAGGCAGGGTGCGGGACCAGTCACTGTCCGACGAAGTAAACTTCACCCCTGATTGTACTGTCGAATGAATGAGGCTTGGCCAGGGGAACGGCCTTCCGGACGCCAGCTGATGCGGACGGAGTGTGCGACTGCACACGATTCGGACGGTTACTGTTCGTCGCGCTCGTCAGTGGATTGCGCCAGAAATTCGCGATATTGTTTCAGGATCTCTTCGTATTTCTGGAACGCCAGCTTGGCCCGTTGCCCGGCTTGAACGAGGCGCAACTTCCCGTCGGAAAGCGGAATGCCGGCAGAAGCGTCCAGAAGAATCTTCCTGGTAGCCCGTTCGATGTTCGAAAAATCGGCCATCGCGCGAGCCATGTCCTCTTCGAGTTGCTTTTCGATCTTCGCGCGGTCGGAGGAATTCACTGGGGCTACCGTACCCAGTTTAGAAGAAAAGACCCGTCCACGATTAGGGAGCATCATTGCGAAGCTGCCGGGAGTATGATTGTGTTGTCGGAAATCTTTATGTCACTCCCCCGATTGGATTCCCGCGGCGAATGCGAAGCGTCCTGGCGAAAACGCCTGGAGGAAGCCCGGCAGGCTTACAGCGTTGCTATAGCCGAGTTTCGATTGGCCTCGAAAAAGCTCTCGGAGAGTCGACGCCTCACGGATGCCTCCGGCTCCCGGTTGCGCCAACTGATCCAGACGGAGACCCACGCGCGCCAGGAATACGTGCGCGTCCTGCGGATTTTTACCGACTATATCTTGAACGGCACACCCCCGCCGGAGAGTTGACCAACTATTAGTTGATCCAGAACCCGAATTTGAGTACAGGGAAGAATAGCCCTGCGACACACCAGGAGAGGCAAAGAGCGGCAGCGACCAGCACACCAGCGGATCTGCGGTGCAAAAGGTCCACCCAGACCGCATAGGCAGGGAGCCACGAGCAACAGAACAAAATCAGAACAGATCGAAAGGCTCCTGTCGCCAAGTCTATCGGGAGAACATAGTGGCTGAAGTAACCTGCCATCTGTATGCACCAGGCTATGGCCAGCATTGCCGCTGCGGCCCATGCGGAGCGCCGCCGGCATCTCCGATCCTGGTTCGCAGTCACGGAGTACTTCTCCAGGTAAGGAAGCGGCGGATTGACGGGCTCACTGAGACTTGCCGGCCGAAAGCGGCCAAAGTTGAAGCGTCAACTGATTGACCAATTTGAGGGAGGCACCCTCCATTTCATGGTCAAATTCTGACAGTCTCCCCCGGAAGTACCGATCCCGAAGCTCAAAAAGGTATCGAAAGAGATAACGCATAGCGCCCCGAATATTCCGATCAACGGAGCGATACTGTGTTGGTTCAGCGTGAAATGGAGCGCGGGCGCTCTCCGTTAAGTGAGTATAACGCGAGCCTCGGCTGGCCGTGGCTGGGCGGCCTAGCACACCGCCGACTGGCATGCGGAGGTACGGCATGCGGAGGTACGGCACGGAAGACTGCAACTGGTTTCAAAAGGAGATCTGGGGGTCACAAGATGTGCGCCAGATGCCGAAATCGTTGCGCTCCGTCCGGCGGTGGGCTGAGTCTGACAGCACAGGCGCACACTCGAAGCGGAAGGCCAAGTGGCTAGGAAAAGAGGAAACTTGAATCCACGGTGCGCGGCGTATTTCAACGGATGACGCGCCGGGCCATCCTGGCGGTTCAGATGCCCTCCGGGGCGGGGCCCGTTCAACTTCCGAGTGGTGCGTCATCCAGGAGCGATCCGGAAGATCGGCAGACGCTGGGCGACAAGCCGTTACGTATCGTCGCTCCGCCGCTCGAATTGGCATGAAAACCAGCGGGGATGAAAGATGTCCATGGGCAGCCTCACTTTGCTTTGGCAGAAAGCCATGCCGCCGCTGCGAGGCAGACTGTGATTGCTGCCGAAAAAGCGATCGGAAGAATAAAGAGGTAGCCCCAACTCACAATTGTGATCACTGCAAAGCAGAGAGCGAAGGCCCAGGCTAACGGACGCATTGCGGCAAGCGCATCAGCCGAAAGGCGGCCCAGTTGCCACGCTAAGACTGCTGTGAACAAGTAGAACGCTCCGACTGAATATCCAGCCGCGACAAAGAAATCCCAATATGTCCTGCTGAACCCGTCGGCGTTGAAGCGGATCGTTTTCATCGACTGCACCAGAGCATCAATACGCCACGTTGGATCGACTTGCAGAAAACCCCACGTGTGCCCGGCAGCAAAAAGCAGTAGAAGCACAGCAGCAGCCCGATAAAAGATAGATGCCCTCATACCCCCATCTCCAATCTAAAATTGACAGTGTACCAGCGCTTCAATCTGCCGGCTTCAAGCTGCAGTAGAGCGCTCAAAACGGCGTAGCGTCTTTTTATCGTGTCTTGTTGGTCGGCCACCCGGACTCGATGCTCGCGATTCAGCTTTTCGGTTCGATGCCGATGCGATCGTTGACGGCGCCGCGAATGCGCTGCTTGCAGCCCAGATAACGCTCCGTGGTTTGGATCGAGACGTGCCCGAGAAGGAACTGTATCTGCTCCATGGGCGTGCTCCCGGACGACGTGCCAGACGGCTTTTTCCGTCAGTCCATCGCCCCAGGCTTTCCCGTTTTTGTTCACGCGCCGGAACAGTTTGCCGGCCGTGAGGTTGGCCGCCTGAAGCCACTCATCGAGCAACGTCTTAACCCAGCCGGGCATCGGTATCGTCCTCGTATGACCTGCTTTGCCCTATCAAGTCGACGATGGCCCAGTGGTCTTCCCGTTGCTGTAGGTGCCGGAAGTCCAGGTTCACCACCTCGTGCCGCCGAAGTCCGCATGCAAGCAGGACGGCCAAGAGCGCGCGATCGCGTTTGCCTTTCAATACCTGGCAATCGGGTGCGTTCCAGAGCCGTTCCGATTGTTCTGGCGTCAACCAATTCCCGAGCCGGACGCCGATCTTCTTGACCCCCTTCACGCGTCGAATGCCGGCGGCCAAGTCTGGGCTTAGCAGGCCGCAGTCGGAAGCCTCGTACGCGAGGCGGCGCACTGCGCCGAGCCGCAGATTAATCGTGCCGGGTGCCAGATGCCGAGATTCCAGGTGAATGCGATACCGGAGGACAACGGTCTTGCTGAAGGATAGCCGGGGCTCCGAGCAGTACCACTCGACGAATTCGTCAATCGCGTGCCTGTACCCTCGTTGAGCGTCGACCGAACTCAGACTGTTCAAGACCGCCGACTTCGCCTGATCCAGGTCAGGCAACCGCAATACTGTTTTCGGAACGTGCCGTTTTGCTTTCCTCGGCTGCTTCGCCATCGTCGCGGCCCCCTTGACCGCGGAACGATGATGACGGCTCGTCAAGGGACGAGTGGTGCGTGATCCGCCCGGAGCACGCACTCGTACGAGATCGCGACTACACGCCCGGTGGCCTCTGGGAAATAAAGCGCGGTCCACATTAGCACCCAGAATGAAGATCCGGATTTTTCACGTCATCCCAGTCCGTCTGCGGCATTGAATTACATTCCCTAGCGAGCGATTTCGTCGAGTTCTCGCCGGGCGCTTGCGACGCTCCGAGGTTCCCGATCGGGCGCAGATTTGATTTAAGATTAGAGGCCAGGGAGCCCAGCGGCCAAGCTCCGCAGCGC
>Ga0209060_10000762_pt1 | contig 46864 bp, 41 predicted proteins | sample Coa_R1_8_FD_187155 | JGI IMG/M metagenome (GOLD analysis project Ga0209060, IMG submission 187155) | Surface soil microbial communities from Centralia Pennsylvania, which are recovering from an underground coalmine fire - Coalmine... | ecosystem: Environmental > Terrestrial > Soil >...
TACCGTTTGCGCCGTTCGGCGCTCCGCCTCCCCTTATTTTTTTGGAGGCAAACGCTTTCGTGCAGTGGCTTGCCAAGACTCGGGCGCAAAAAACGCGTCGCGAGAACAGGAGAACTCGTCATTGCGAGCGAAGCGAAGCAATCCAGGGCCGGGTGCACCGGCTCCTGGATTGCTTCGTCGCGGAGCTTGTCATCGGGCCGGCCACTTCGGGCCGGACCCGTTGGCTCCTCGCAATGACGGCATTCTTATCCGCCCCCGCGCGAAGCGCGGGGAGGATGAAGGCGGGACTATCGCGGCGGTTTGCGTGTATGGTTCGCGGCCGCAAAAGCGCTCGGACCGGCGCGCGGGCGCGTGAGAAGCAATAAATGTTCAAGCGGATCCTGATTGCCAATCGCGGCGAGATTGCCTGCCGGATCATCAAGACCGCCCGCCGCATGGGGATCGCCACCGTCGCGATTTTTTCCGAGGCCGATCGCGACGCGCTGCATGTCGAGATGGCCGATGAGGCGGTGCCGGTCGGGCCGCCGCCGGCTGCGCAGAGTTACCTGGTCATCGAGCGGATCGTCGAGGCCTGCCGGAAAAGCGGCGCCGAGGCGGTGCATCCCGGCTACGGCTTTCTGTCCGAGCGCGCCGCGTTTGCGCAGGCGCTGGCGGCGGCCGGCATCGTGTTCATCGGGCCGAACGCCAAAGCCATCGCGGCGATGGGCGACAAGATCGAGTCGAAGAAGGCGGCGGCGCGCGCCAAGGTGTCGACGGTGCCGGGTCATCTCGGCGTGATCGCCAACGCCGAGCAGGCGGTCGAGATCGCCGAGGAGATCGGCTACCCGGTGATGATCAAGGCGTCGGCCGGCGGCGGCGGCAAGGGCATGCGCGTCGCCGCCAGCAAGGCCGAGGTGCTCGAGGGCTTTGCCCGCGCCCGCTCCGAGGCAAAGTCGAGCTTCGGCGACGACCGCGTCTTCATCGAAAAATTCATCACCGATCCACGCCACGTCGAAATCCAGGTGCTCGGCGACAAGCACGGCAACGTCATTCATCTCGGCGAGCGCGAATGCTCGATCCAGCGCCGCAATCAAAAAGTCATCGAGGAGGCGCCGAGCCCGCTGCTCGACGCCAAGACGCGGGCGCGCATGGGCGAGCAGGCGGTCGCGCTCGCCAAGGCGGTCGGTTACGACAGCGCCGGCACCGTCGAGTTCGTCGCCGGGCAGGACAAGAGCTTTTATTTTCTGGAGATGAACACCCGGCTGCAGGTCGAGCATCCGGTCACCGAACTCGTCACCGGCATCGATCTGGTCGAACAGATGATCCGCATTGCCGCGGGCGAGCGTCTCAGCATCAAGCAAAGCGGCATAAAGCTCTCCGGCTGGGCGATCGAGAGCCGCGTCTATGCCGAGGACCCGTATCGCAATTTTGCGCCGTCGATCGGCCGGCTCATTCGTTACCGGCCGCCGGCGGAAGGCGCGCGCGACGGCATCACGGTGCGCAACGACACCGGCGTGGTCGAGGGCGGCGAAATCCCGATTTTTTACGATCCGCTGATCGCCAAGCTCGTTACTCATGCGCCAACGCGCGAGCAGGCGATCGATGCCCAGGCCGACGCGCTCGACGCCTTCGTGGTCGAAGGCATCCGGCACAATATTCCGTTCCTCGCCGCCATCATGCAGAATCCGCGCTGGCGCGCCGGCAAGCTGAGCACCGCCTTTATCGCGGAAGAATTCCCCCGCGGCTTCGAGCGCACCCCGCCGAGCCAAGACGTGGCGCGCCGCATCGCCGCCGTCGCAGCGGCCATCGATCATCTGCTCGGCGAGCGCAAGCGCCAGATCTCCGGGCAGCTCAACCCGGCGCTGACGCGCGAGCGCCGCCGGGCCATTTGGCTCGGCACCGAGATCGTCCATGCCGACGTCGAGCGCGACGGCGATGCCATCGTGGTCGCTTTCGAGGACGGCGCGCGGCATGTGCTGCGCTCGGATTTTTTGCCCGGCATGGTGCTGTGGCAGGGTTTTGTCGACGACGCGCCGGTCGCCATGCACGTGCGCGCGATCGCCAACGGCGTCGAGCTCGCCTATCGCGGCCTCGAGGTGAAGGTCTTCGTCTACACCGAGCGCGAGGCGCGCTACGCCCGGCTGATGCCGGCGCGGCAATTGTCCGGCATCGAGAAGGCGATCCGCTGCCCGATGCCGGGCCTCGTCGTCTCGGTCGCGGTCAGCGAAGGCCAGGAGGTCAAGGCCGGCGAAACGCTTGCCGTCGTCGAGGCGATGAAGATGGAAAACGTCTTGCGCGCCGAGCGCGACGGCGTGGTCGCCAAGATCTTTGTGAAGCCGGGCGAGACCGTGGCGGCCGATGCGGTGATCATGGAATTTGCTTAAGCGGCACTCGAGGCGGATGCGATGCTGCACTTTGCCTACGGCGCCAACATGGATCGTGCGGTGATGCGCAAGTATGCGCCGGGCTCCGAACCGCTCGGCGTTGCGGTGCTGTTTCATCATCGTTTCATCATCACCGCGGATCGCCATGCGTCGGTTACGCCGGCGCGCGCAGCCGCGGTGCATGGCGTGCTGTGGCGGCTCACGCCACGCGATCGCATTACGCTGGATGCTTGGGAAAGCGTCGCCTGCGGCCATTACCGCGCCACGGTGCTCCCTGTGCGGCACGGCGGCATGCGCCGATCGGCGTTGGTCTATGTGGCGCGGCCGCGGCCGATCGATCGGGCGCGGGCCGGATATATGGAGCTTGTCATTGCCGCGGCGCGCCAATGGAATTTGCCGCCGGACTACATTGCCGTGCTGCAGTGCTGGCTGCCGAAAGTGCCGCGCGGCGCCGGCCATCGCAGCCTGAAGGAATTCGCATGGATGTGAGCGTGCGCGTCGTCATCCGCGGCCGCGTACAGGGCGTCGGTTATCGGGCCTGGACCGAGTACGAGGCGCGCGAGCGCGGCATCGCCGGTTGGGTGCGTAACCGCCGCGACGGTTCGGTCGAGGCGCTGTTTGCCGGCACGCAAGACGATGTCCACGCGATGATCGAGGCGTGCCGCAAGGGTCCACCCGGCGCGCGCATCGAAACCATCGATCAGCGCGCTGCCGAGGCCGGCGAACTGGCGTTGCGCCGCGCCGGCGACGAGTTTTCCGTGCTGGCGACGATATGAGCATCGTCAGCAGCACCGAACAGCGGCGTGAACGCGGCGCGCAGCGCCATGTCGACCTCCGGCATGGTGACGGTGCGGCCGAGATCCGCCAGCGAGGTGACGCCGTAGCGCGGCTCCGACACGCCGCACGGCACGATGCCGGAAAAATGCGACAGATCCGGATCGACGTTGAGCGCGAAGCCGTGCAGCGTCACCCATTGCCGCACCCTTATGCCGATGGCGGCGATTTTATCTTCGCAAGCGGCGCCCTTGTCGGGCCGTCGCACCCAGACGCCGACGCGATCGTCGCGCCGCTCGCCGCGGACGTTGAAACGGGCGAGCGCATCGATCAGCCATTGCTCGATGCTGGCGACGAAGCGGCGCACGTCCGGAGCCCGGCGCTTGAGATCGAGCATCACATAGCCGACGCGCTGGCCGGGGCCGTGATAGGTGAACTGGCCGCCGCGGCCGGTGTGGTGCACGGGCAAGCGCGCCTCGATGAGTTCGTCCGGCCGCGCCGAAGTGCCGGCGGTATAGAGGGCAGGGTGCTCGATGAGCCAGACCAGTTCCGGCGCCCCGCCGCGCGCAATGGCTTCGGCGCGCGCGGTCATGGCGGCGAGCGCGCTTTCGTAGTCGACGAGCCCGTCGCTGACCCGCCATTCCACCGGCGCGGCGCCGAGCGGCGGCACTAAGCCGATCGTCAGATTGGCGCGGGTATTAACCACCTCGTAACCATAGCGTGGTGAAAGGGGAGAGCGGCATCACATTAAAATAGACGCGAGGACGCCTTGGCGAAACTCGACGACGTTGCGGTTGATATCGCGGTGGTTTTGGGCACCACCTCCATGCCGGTGCACCAGGTGCTCCGCCTCGGCCGCGGCGCCATTATCGAACTCGACGCCTCCGAGGACGACGACGTCCATATCCTGGCCAATAACCTGCCGGTCGCCCAAGGCACCGTCGTGGTCAGTGGCAACCGCATCGCGGTCGAGGTCAAGCGGCTGGTGCCGCGCGCGCCCGAGGCGGGCTGAGCGCCGCGCTTGTCCGCCCGCGGCCGAACTGTTACATCCGCGCCGTCGCGCGCCTTTCCGGCACGCGTCCACCCCACATGCGGTCGTGGCGGAATGGCAGACGCACTAGCTTGAGGTGCTAGCGGGGCAACCCGTGGAGGTTCGAGTCCTCTCGACCGCACCAGATTGACGATTTCGCGGACAAAGGCGTGGGTACGGTGCTCGGCGCGGTTGCCCGCCGCCGCCATTTTTTCCTCCCCGTTAATCGTGCGCCTATAGGGTTCGGACCGGCCCTTGACGATTGAGGCGCGAGATGAAGGCCGTTGCGGCAGCCCGGCAATGGTGGGCGGCGCGACAGCGGCGCCTTGCGCAGCGCCCGCGATCGCGCACGCCCGGCGCATGCGCCGCGCGCGTTTTCTCGGCGTCGCTCGTTGTCCTCGCCGCCGCGGTCATCGGCTGCGCCGCGATCGGCCTCGCGATCTCGGATGACAACGACCGGCGCTTGGCGGCCGAGCGCCATATGGCCCTGCAGGAGGCGCTGGCCGAACTGCGCGCCGTAGCCGGCAGCGCCGCGCAATTCGATGAGCCGCAGCTGCAGCTCCTGGCGCGGCGGAGCCAGCTCCAGGATCTGCGCTTCGATGCGGCGCCGGCACCCGCTCCGCAAGCCGGACGCGAGATGCAGTCGCTGCAGGATGGGCGCGGCCGCATCGTCGGCTGGTTCTCCTGGGAGCCGGACCGGGCGGTGATCCGCGCCATGGAGTGGTTGTGGAGTCTGGCCGCCGCGGCCGGTCTGATGCTGCTGGCCTGCGCCGTCATCGCGCGCCGCGCCGGCCTGCGGCTCGCGGATCTTGCGTCGCGCACCGCCGCAACCGCGCCCAAGCCGACCGGCGAGGACGCCCTGCTCGGCGAGCTGAAAACCGCCATCGCGCGCCAGGATTTCGAGATGCATTACCAGCCGGTCGTCGCCGCCGACGGCTCGGGAATCGTCGGCGTCGAGGCGCTGCTGCGCTGGATGCATGCGTCGCGCGGCGCCATTGCGCCCTCGACCTTCATCCCGGTTGCCGAGCGCCACGGCATGATGGGCAAGCTCGGCGCGTTCGCGCTGCGGCGCGCGCTGCACGACGCGGCGCGCTGGCCGGATCTGTTCGTCGCCGTCAACGTGTCGCCGCTGCAGCTGCGCGATCCGCACTTTGTCGCGCTGGTCGGCGACGCCATCGCCGAAAGCGGCATTGCGGCCTCGCGCGTCGTGCTGGAAATGACCGAGGGCGTCGTCATTCACGATCCCGACGAAACGCTGCGCCGGCTCGAAGCGTTGCGCGCGCTCGGCGTCAACATGGCGCTCGACGACTTCGGCACCGGCTATTCGAGCCTGAGCTATCTGCAAAAATTCCCCTTCCAGCGGCTCAAGATCGATCGCGCCTTCGTCGCCTCGCTCGGCACGGTCGGCAATGCCGGCGCCATCATCCAGTCGATCGTCACGCTCGGCCACGCGCTCGGCATGAGCGTGCTGGCCGAAGGCGTCGAGACCGACCAGCAGCGCGTGCTGCTGCGGCTTGCCGGCTGCGACGAGCTGCAAGGCTTTTTGTTCGCCCGGCCGGCGCCGGCCGAGGCCATCGACGCGTTGTTGGCGCAGGCTGCCGGCGGCGCGCCGCTGCGCGCGGCGGCGGCGGCACGCTGACAGGCGGGCGCCCAGCAGGTATCTATAAGACCTCACCCAGCCGGGGCACCGTCGTGCGGACGGCTTGGTCCGCGACGGGAGCGCGCCATGATCGCCAACAGCTTTCCCGGTCTCGATTTCGGCCTCGGCAGCGACGTCGACATGCTGCGCGACACGGTGCGCAATTTCAGCCAGGCGAAAATCGCGCCGCTTGCCGCCGAGATCGACCGTGCCAACAGCTTTCCGCGCGCGCTGTGGCCGGAGCTCGGCGCGCTCGGGCTCCTCGGTATCACCGTCGAGGAGGAGTGGGGCGGCGCCGGGCTCGGCTACCTCGCCCATTGCGTGGCCATGGAGGAAATTTCGCGCGGCAGCGCCGCCATCGGCCTGTCCTACGGCGCGCATTCCAACCTCTGCGTCAACCAGATCAGCCGCAACGGTACGCCTGAGCAGAAGCGCCGCTATCTGCCGAAGCTCGTCTCCGGCGAGCATGTCGGCGCGCTCGCCATGTCGGAGCCCAACGCCGGCTCCGACGTGGTGTCGATGAAGACGCGCGCCGACAGGAAGGGCGACCGCTACATCCTCAACGGCGCCAAGATGTGGATCACCAACGGCCCCGTCGCCGACACCTTCGTGGTCTACGCCAAGACCGACCGCACCGCCGGCGCCCGCGGCATTACCGCGTTCATCGTCGAGCGCGCGTTTCCCGGTTTTTCCTCCAGCCAAAAGCTCGACAAGCTCGGCATGCGCGGCTCCGACACCAGCGAGATCGTCTTCACCGATTGCGAAGTGCCGGTGGAGAACGCGCTCGGCGCCGTCGGCAACGGCGTCAACGTGCTGATGTCGGGCCTCGACTACGAGCGCACCGTGCTGGCGGCGGGGCCGCTCGGCCTGATGCAGTCGTGCCTCGACCTCGTCGTGCCGTACCTGCACGAGCGCAAGCAGTTCGGCCACCCGATCGGCGAGTTTCAGCTGATGCAGGGCAAGCTCGCCGACATGTACGTCACGCTCAACGCCGCGCGCGCTTACGTCTACGCGGTGGCGCGCGCCTGCGACCGCGGCGAGACCACGCGCGAGGACGCCGCCGGCGCCATCCTCTACGCCGCCGAGCGCGCCACCTGGATGGCGCTCGAGGCCATCCAGTGCCTCGGCGGCAACGGCTACATCAACGATTACCCGGCCGGCCGGCTCCTGCGCGACGCCAAGCTCTACGAAATCGGCGCCGGCACCAGCGAAATCCGCCGCATGCTGATCGGCCGCGAAATTTTCGAGAAGACAAGGTGAGGTCCCTTTACTCCCTCGCCCGCTTGCGGGAGAGGGTGGCCGCGAAGCGGCCGGGGTGAGGGGCCGCGTAGCGGCCCGGTGAGGGAAAACATGCGGGAAGGGCAGAAGCGAGACCTTGCCCGCGTCCTTCGCCGCGACGCAACTGAAGCGGAGCGGATCATGTGGCGATTGCTCCGCGATCGCCGGTTGGGTGGCGTAAAATTTCGTCGGCAAGTGCCTATCGGCCCTTTCATCGCCGATTTCGCTTCGATCGAACATCGCCTCGTCGTAGAGCTTGACGGTGGACAGCACGCGGACAGCAAAACCGACGTTCGACGCGACCGATTTCTCAAGGCCGACGGATGGCGTGTTGTGCGCTTCTGGACAACGAGGTGATGACGAATCGCGAAGGCGTTCTGGAGGCCGTTCAAGGCGCACTGGCCCTCACCCCAACCCTCTCCCGCAAGCGGGAGAGGGGGTAGAAGAGCCGACACACCGCCATTGCAATGCTGCGCGAAGCCGGCCTGTCCAAGGCGTTCTGACTGCCTCATGTCCGGTGCACCTCGGTATGAGAGTAATGGGCACGAGCATCCCCGTTCCCGCGACGCGTTTTTTTGCGCCCGAGTCTTGGCAAGCCACTGCACGAAAGCGTTTGCCTCCAAAAAAATAAGGGGAGGCGGAGCGCCGAACGGCGCAAACGGTAGTATCCGCACCGGCACTTCGGATGAGCGCATCCGAGTCCGCGGCCGGTACGGCGAGCGCCACGAATGTTTCGCGTTACCGCGAACATCCGCTTGCGGGCGCCCTCGCCTTTCGGCGCTCCGTCGCGGCACTTTTCAGCTTCGGGCTGCGCTTGTGAGCACTTGCAGCAGCTTTTGAAGCTGCCTCAAACGCCTTCTAGCGAGCTCCTCGCGCCCCGGTCGTAGTACCGGAGAGGCAGGGTCCGAAGCCGCCCGGGCGCAGTCTGCGAAACCGCGAGCGGGCACCGCAGCTCGCTCCACCAATCGGTACGCCACCGGTTGACGCCCCTGATGAGCGAGCTTGAATCCCCCCTGCCGGCATCCTGGAAACAATGTCAAGCGTGTCGTGTCACGGGCGAGAGGACCATTGATTCCACGTTGTTTTTTCTTCTGCCGTCGCGCGCCTGTTTGTTGGATTCGTGCGCCACTTGGCGTTTCTTGCGAATCATTGTTGTAAATCAAGCAATTAGCTCGTAGGACAAATTGGCGAATCCGGCGCAATGCGACCCAATTAGCGGATTACGCTGACTTAATCCGCCCTACGCGCTAAGCACAAAACCGCCGCCTCTGAAGATTATCACGCTGAATGGTGTGCCGGCGCAATCCAAGAAACCAGGCCACACGGCGAGGCAAAAATGAAACGATTTACAGATGCTGGACGATTGGCAACAAAAGAAGGCAACCTGTATGCAGCGCTCAGTCTCGCTCTCACGTTGCCGGACATTTGCGCCTCGCTAGAGGACCCAAAAGGAAAATCCAAAGAGCGATATGAGAGATGGTGTAAGCAATGGTTGGAACCAAAATTTACTACTCCAGCACTCGGTAGGTTTCCAGAAAAGATTTTCGTGTCAGCACAGGATTGTTATCAATTGCGCTGCGCGCTCCTTCACTCTGGAAGCGCCGAAATTCCACCCGAGAAGCAAGACGTCCTGACACGGTTCGAAATATTTGATGAGACTGCAGGTGGACATCTAACTTGGGTCGAGGGCAACAGTATAAATGGAGTAAAAGAGCCGAGTTACCTTGCATTGAAAGCCAATCTTTTCAGCGAGGAAATATTCAAAGCAGTTGACGAATGGGACGCGGCCAAAGCTAATGATGAGGCGATAAAGATTGAAAAGAAAAAGCTTCTTCGCATCCGGACGAAGGGTGAAGCAATTGGCCCCGTTAAATTCGGTTAAACGCGCCACATTGGGCACGCCAGCGAGCATAAGGTAGCCAAAAGGTGCGAAGCGCCGTGCCCACGTCTTGAATTCGGCTCGTCAGCCCGCGTGGGCTTCGCTGCGCTCAGCCCACCCTACGGATTCATTCGCCGCCGCGACGTACTCGGCAAACACGCGGCCGATCAGCACCACCAGCGGGCCGGACGGCGGCGCGGCGGCGAGACGGTCGGGCAGTTCGGCAATTGTGGTCGCGATCACGCGCTCGTCGCTGCGCGTGGCGCGTTCGACGGCGACGGCGGGGGTTTGCGGGTCGAGGCCGGCGGCGCGGGCGCGGGCGACGAGTTCGGGGAGCGTCTTGGTCGGCATGTAGACCACGGTGGTGGCGGCCGGGTCGGCGATGCTTGGCCAGTCGATGTCGGCCGGCAGCTTGCCGTCGCGGCCATTTCCTTGGGCAGCATGGCCGGTGATGTATTGCACGCGGCGGGCTTGGCCGCGGCGGGTGAGCGAGACGAGGAGGCGGCTGGCGGCGCCTTGGGCGGTGGTGATGCCGGGGACGACGTCGATGGCGATGCCGGCGGCGCGGCAGGCGGCGATCTCTTCGTCGGCGCGGCCGAAGATGAGCGGATCGCCGCCCTTCAATCGCACCACGCGGCGACCGGCGCGGGCGAGCGACACCATCAAGGCGTTGATCTCGTCCTGGCGGCACGACGGCTTATGGCCGGTCTTGCCGACCAGCATTTTCTTTGCTTCGCGGCGGGCGAAGTCGAGCACGTCGGGCGACACGAGATCGTCGAACAGGATCACGTCGGCGGATTGCAGCGCGCGCACCGCGCGCAAGGTCAGCAATTCGGCATCGCCCGGCCCGGCGCCGACCAATGTCACCGAGCCGTGCTGCCGCGCCGTCGCTCCGGCGAGCAAGTCTGAAAGTTCTTCGCTCGGTGCCGCGTTGGGCGCCGTCACGGCGCGCTGCGTGAAGCGCTCCCAGAAATTGCGGCGGGCGCGGAACGGCAGCGTGCGGGCCTGCACGCGCGGGCGCCAGGCGCGCGCCGCCTCGGCCCAGCGGGCGAAATTCTTTGGGATGAGCGCCTCGATCTTGGCGCGGATCGCCTGGCCGAACACCGGCGCGGCGCCGTCGGTCGAAATGCCGATGACCAGCGGCGAGCGGTTGACGATGGCGCCAAACGAAAAATCGCAGAACGCCGGGCGGTCGATCACATTGACCGGCACGCCGGCCGCACGCGCTGCAGCGGCAAAGGTCGCGGCTTCATCATCGTCGCTGCAGTCGGCGACCGCCATGGCGGCGCCGGAGAAGTCGTCGGCGCGCCAGGCGCGGCGGTGAACGACGACCGCGCCATTCGGCGGCGCGGTGGCGAGCGCGAGCATGTCGTCGCCGGGCTCCGGCGCAAAAACCTCGACGCGGGCTCCGGCGGCGGAGAGCAGCTCGGCCTTCCAGGCGGCCGCGGCGCTGCCGCTGGCGACGATGACGCGCTTGTCTTGCAGTGCAAAAAAAGCAGGCAGCCGGGCCAGCGCGCCCATGCGGGTCGAGCGGAGTGCGGCGGGAGCGCGGCTCATCGGGACCATCCGTTCCGCAGTGAAGTAGAAAGATTTACTCGAAGAGGCAAGTTAAGCGCTCCAACTTGGAATAATTCACCTTAAAACCGTGCTTGCCGCGATATTCATGTCGCGGCCGGCCGTGCTCGCAGCGCGGCGCTGCTTCCGCCACGACGTCTTTCATTCAAATCACGTGCCAGTGGTGGTGCCAGATGCACAGCGCGCTCCCTCTCCCCGTAGGGGAGAGGGTCGGGGTGAGGGGGTTCGGAAGTTTGAGAAAATTCCGCGGCGTCCGAACCCCCTCACCCTCGCTTCGCTTCGCTCGCTCGACCTCTCCCCTGCGGGGCGAGGTGAACAAAAAATTGGCGGGCGCCCGGCGGGTTTTCCGCCGAGCGCCCTTCAATGCATCAGTCAGCCTGTAAGCCGGGTTCTGGATGGCATGCGGATTGTGACACCCGCACACGTGACGGCCATTCCTCTTGGACGCCGGTTGCCCGGCGCCTCCAGCAACCAACCCGGACGGCAGGATCCGGACACCGATCCCGGAGCTGCAAGCAGCGCCGCGCCGCCCCTATTCGGTCTTGCTCCCGGTGGGGTTTGCCGTGCCGCCGGCGTTGCCGCCGGCGCGGTGCGCTCTTACCGCACCGTTTCACCCTTGCTGCAGCTAAACGCAACGCGCCGCAGCGGTCTGTTCTCTGTGGCACTTTCCCTGGGCTCGCGCCCGCCGGATGTTATCCGGCACCGTCGGTCCATGGAGCCCGGACTTTCCTCCCGGTTTCCCGAGCGGCCGTCCGGCCGACTGACGGGAAGAGGGATGGGGACCTAGGCGCGCGCCGTCAAGGGGGCGGCAACGGGGGCTGCAAGCCGCTCGAACGCCTTGGCGCGGGCCGCGATGTTGCGCGGCCGGCCGCGGTGGGTGAGCAGCTCCTGCAGGGTGGTGCGCGTCGAAGCGTCGGCGACGCCGTCGACCCGCTGCGGCCGGAAATGGCGCTGGAACGCCGTCACCACGTCATGAGTGATCGAGTCAAAGTGGCCGTTGGCGCTGATGCCGTAGCCGTAGTCGCGCAGCGAAGTCTGCAGCGCCACCACCCCGTCACCGCGATCGCCCAGCGCCAGCATCGCGCCGTTGTCGGTGAGCGGCGCCGGCATGACCCAGTGGCCGATGCCGGAATCGTGCAGCGTGCGCCATGGAAATTTTTCGCCGGGATCCTGCTTGCGGCCGGGCGCCACGTCGGAGTGCGCCAGGATGCGCTCCGGCGGCACGGTGAAGCGGGTGAGAATGCTGCGGCAGAGCGCGGTGACCGCCGCGATCTGGCGCGCCGGAAAATTCGGATAGCCAAACTCGTGGCCCGGATTGGCGATCTCGATGCCGATCGAGCAGGAGTTGATGTCGATGTCGCCCGCCCAGACCGACGTGCCGGCGTGCCAGGCGCGCTGACTTTCCTCGACCATCTGGACGATACGGCCGTCTTCGAACACCAGGTAATGCGAGGAGACCTGGCTGGCGCGGTCGGTCAGGCGCTCGAGCGCGGCGTTGGCGTCGAGCATGCCGGTGTAGTGCAGCAAAATCATATCCGGCCGCCGACCGTCCTTGCGTTCGCCATGATTGGGCGAAGGCACGACTTCGGCAACGACGCACGACTCCGGCAAGAACGCGCTACGCGGCATGCCGCGACTGTAGGGCAACAGGTGTTGCTGACAAGGCGAATTGCCGGGTGCGGCGAGCGTCTGTGGAAAAAGCCAACGCGCGTGGCCCGCGTGCAACGCTTGTGGCGCTTCGGTGACGATCGGATCGGATGCACAGCGTAGTTCCCCTCCCCGAAGGGGAGGAGTGCGCTGAGTTTGCCGCGCTCGCTTCGATCCAATCTGCCAGCAGGATCGCGAGATGGGACGACGCGGCGCGGCCGGATTTTTCAACCCTTCCTTAAGCTTGCCGCTCGTTAATCAGGTTCACCGCAAAGCTGCCGCTTCGGTCGGGAAGCTGCATTGACCGCCCATATTGCCCCATGGTAGCCCATAAAATCCCAGTCAGTGGCCGCAAGTCTGCCGTATGCGGGCGCGGCCAAAGCGGGATTGCCAGGGCGTTGCCGCTCGGCCGGGGGCGAGATGGACCGGTTCGTGTCCCATTACCTGCTTCGCCTCGACGCGAAGGGCCGGGTCTCGGTGCCGGCGCCGTTTCGCGCGGTGCTGGCGCGCGACGGCTTCGACGGACTTTATTGTTATCCGGCGCTCGACCGGCCGGCGTTGGATGCCGGCGGCAATGCTTTGTTGGCGGAGATCGAGGCGCTGTCGGCGACCTTTTTGCCGTACTCGGACCGCCGCGAACAATTGGCGCTGGCGCTCTACGGCACCAGCGAAACCTTGAAGATCGACGGCGAAGGCCGCGTGGTGCTGAGCGATGCGCTGAAGGCGCATGCGAGCATCGGCGACGCCGTGGCGTTCGTGGGTCTTGGTCACAAGTTTCAGATCTGGGAGCCCGGCCGCTTTCGCGCGGAACTCGCGGAGGCCACCGAACAGGTCCGCGCCTACAAGCGCGAGCTGGGCGCCCGGAGGGCGGGGGCGGGGGCCGGGGCCGGTTCACCGGACGAACCGCACGGAGCACGGGAATGAACGCGGGCAGCGGCAGCCATGCTGTCGCTGGCGGACTGGCCCGTCACGTTCCCGTGCTCGTCCGCCGCGCCGTCGACTGGTTGAACGTGCGTGACGGCGGGCTTTACGTCGACGCCACGTTCGGCACCGGCGGTTTTTCGCGCGCCATTCTGTCGGCCGCGCCCGGTGCGCGCGTCATCGGCGTCGACCGCGATCATCGCGCCATCGCCGGCGGCGCGGCGTTGCTCGCCGAAGCCTCCGGCCGCCTCGAGCTGGTCGAACACCGCTTTTCCGGCCTGCAGGCGATTCTTGCGCGCGAGGATGCGACGGTCGACGGCGTCGTGTTCGATCTCGGCGTCTCCTCGATGCAGCTCGACCAAGCCGAGCGCGGCTTTTCGTTCCGGCTGGACGGGCCGCTCGACATGCGCATGGGGCGAGAGGGCCCGAGCGCCGCCGAAATCGTCGCCCGCGCCGGCGAACGCGACCTCGCCGCCATCATCTTCACGCTCGGTGAAGAGCGCCACTCGCGCGCGATCGCGCGCGCCATCGTGCGGGCGCGCGCCGAGCGGCCGATTGAGTCAACGGCCATGCTCGCCGAGATCGTTGCGCGCGCGGTGCCGGCGCGGCCGGCGCCCATCCATCCGGCGACGCGAACGTTTCAGGCGCTGCGCATCTTCGTCAACGACGAACTTGCCGAGCTCGCGCATGGCCTCGCCGCAGCCGAGCGCGTGCTCAAACCCTCGGGCCGTCTCGTCGTCATTGCGTTCCACTCGCTCGAGGACCGCATCGTCAAAAATTTCCTCAGCCTGCGCGGCCGCGCGCCGGCGGCATCGCGCCACCGGCCGGAGGCGATTGCGGCGGCGCCGACGTTTCGCATCCTGACCAAGCGCCCGGAAACGCCGGACGAGGCCGAGACTGCGGCGAACCCGCGCGCCCGCTCGGCCAAGCTGCGCGCCGCCGAACGCACCGACGCGGCGGCGCGGGACACGCCGATCGACGATCTGTTGCCGCGCCTGCCCTCGCTCGCGGCGATCATGCGGGGGTGCGCATGATCGTTCGGCTGTTGAATTTGCTGGTGATCGGCGCCTTGGTGTTCGCCGCCGCTTACGTCTACCGCATCAAATTCGATTCCACCCTGCAGGCCGAGCGCCTCGCCAAGCTGCGCGCCGAGGTCCGGCACGAGCGCGACAAGATCGCGGGCCTGTGCGCCCAGTGGGGCGAGCTCGACAACCCGGCGCGCATCGAGGAGCTCGCCAAACGCTTTCTCAAGCTCAAGCCGGTGGCGGCGAGCCAGTTCGACAAGCTCGACCATCTGCCCGACCAGCCGCCGGATTACATGCGGCCCGGCGCCAAGGATCCGATCGGTGGCATGATCGAAAATCTGGAGGAGCCGGTGGCGGTGACCGGCAGCCTCGGCACGGCGAGCCCGGCCGCAGCTTCGCCCGACGCCGCATCATCGAACACGGGAGCACCGGCGCAATGAGCGCGCTAGCCGACACACTCCCGGTCGCGGCCGCCGGGCCTGGTGCCGAACCATCTGCCGAGCCATCTGCCGAACCTTGGGCGCGGCGCATCAAGCGCACGCTCCTTTACGGCCGCAACGTCGACCGCAGCGCCAAGGCCCGCGCGCGCGTCGGCTTGGCGATCGTCGGCTTCGTCGGCGTCTACGGCTTGATCGCCGCGCGGCTTGTCATGTTCGGCATCGTCGCCGACAGCCGCACGCCGCATCGTGTCGTGACCGGCGATGCGATCGCCACGGCGCGTCCCGACATTCTCGACCGCAACGGCGAAATCCTGGCAACCGACGTGCGGGTGCCCTCGCTTTACGGCGAGCCGCGGCGCGTCGTCGACTGCGACGAGGCGGTCGAGTTGCTCACCGCCGACCTGCCCGATCTCGACGCCCGCGAAACGCGCGAGCGGCTGTGCTCCAAGCGCGGCTTCGTCTGGCTCAAGCGCGACATCACCGCTGAGCAGCAGCGCGAAATCTATCACCAGGGCGAGCCGGGCCTAGGCTTTCTCAACGAGAACAAACGCACCTATCCGAACGGCCCCGAAGTCTCCCACGTCATCGGCCACGTCAACATCGACAATCAGGGCATCGCCGGCATCGAGAAGTGGCTCGACGGTCACGGCCTCGCCGCGCTGCACATGGCCGGGCTCGCCACCGACCGGCTGCAGACGCCGGTTCAGCTCGCGCTCGATCTGCGCGTCCAGCACGTGATGCGCGAGGAGCTGTTCGCGGCGCGCGCCAAATTCCACGCCATCGCCGCCGCCGGCGTCGTGCTCGACGTCAATACCGGCGAAATCATCTCCATGGTGTCGGAGCCCGATTACGACCCGAACAATCCGCGCCAGGCGCTCGATCCGACCCGCATCAACCGGCTGACCACCGGCGTGTTCGAGATGGGTTCGACCTTCAAGGCGTTCACCGTGGCGATGGGGCTCGATTCCGGGAAGGTCACGTTGAACTCGACCTTTGACGCGCGGGCGCCGCTGCATTTCGGGCGCTTCGACATTCACGATTTCGAGGCGCAGCACCGCGTCCTCAACGTGCCGGAAATCTTCACCTACTCGTCGAACATCGGCGCCGCGCGCATCGCGATGGCGATGGGTGTCGATTACCACAAGGCGTTCCTGAGAAAGCTGGGCCAGCTCGACCGGCTGCGCACCGAATTGCCGGAGAGCGCCGAGCCGATCGTGCCCAAGCGCTGGGGCGAGCTCAACACCATCACCATCGCGTTTGGCCACGGTCTGTCGGTGGCGCCGCTGCAGGCGGTGATGGGCGTCGCCGCGCTGATGAACGGCGGCATTCTGATCCCGCCGACGTTCCTGAAACGCACCCAGGCCGAAGCCGATGCGCTGGGCAAGCGGGTGATCAAGCCCCAGACCAGCGAACTGATGCGCTACCTGATGCGGCTCAACGTCGAAAAGGGCACGGCGCGCAAAGCCGACGTGCCGGGCTATTACATCGGCGGCAAGACCGGCACCGCCGACAAGGTCGTCAACGGCCGCTACTCGAAGACGCGAGTGCTCACCGATTTCATCGCGATCATGCCGGCCGATCAGCCGCGCTATCTGTTGCTGATCATGCTCGACGAGCCGCAAAAACTGCCGGAGACCGCCAACTTCAACACCTCGGGCTGGAACGCGGTGCCGACCGGCGGTGCGGTGGTGGCGCGCATTGCGCCGCTGCTTGGCATCGTGCCGCGGCTCGACCTGCCGCCGGCCGACAAGCTGATACTGGCCTCGGTCCGGGAAAGCAGGTAAGGCGGTGCTCGATGCGGACCGCCCGCCATGAAACTTCGCGAGATTCTGCCGCCTGACGCCGCCATCGCGGCGGGCAACGCCGACATCGACTGCGCCGGCGTGACCGCCGACAGCCGCGCCGTGAAAAGCGGCGATCTGTTCGTGGCGATTGCCGGCGGCAAGACCGACGGACTGCGCTTTGTCGATGCTGCGCTCGCCGCCGGCGCCATTGCGGTGATGGCGGAGCGCGCGCCGCAGCGTCCGCTGCCCGACACTGTTGCATTCATCCGCGTCGCCAATGCGCGACGCGCGCTCGCGCAGGTCGCCGCGAAAATCTATCCGCGCCAGCCGCGCATCATCGCCGCGGTGACCGGCACCAGCGGCAAGACCTCGGTCGCCGCATTCACGCGGCAAATCTGGAGCGCGCTCGGTCATCGCGCCGCCAGCATCGGCACCATCGGCGTGGTGTCGCCGCGCGGCGAGACCTACGGCTCGCTGACCACGCCCGATCCGGTCGTGCTGCATCGCTCGCTGCAACAGCTCGCCGACGACGGCGTCACGCACCTGGCCATCGAAGCGTCGTCGCACGGTCTCGATCAATTCCGCCTCGACGGGCTGCGCATCGCGGTAGGCGCGTTCACCAATATCACGCGCGATCATCTCGATTATCATCCGAGCTTCGACGCGTATCTCGCCGCCAAGCTGCGGCTGTTCGGCGAACTGATCGGAGCCGGCGGCACGGCCGTCATCGACGTCGATCATGAGCACGCCGACGCGGTGTTGGCCGTCGCGAAGGCGCGCGGCTTGTCGATCCTGCGCGTCGGCCGGTCCGGTAGCGAAATCCGCCTTGTCGATGCGCGCATCGACGGCTTTGCCCAGGCGCTGCGCATCGCCCATAGCGGCAAGGAGTTCAAGGTGCGCTTGCCGCTGGTCGGCGCGTTCCAGGTGGAGAACGCGCTGGTCGCCGCCGGCATCGCCATCGCCACCGGCGGTGCGGCCGCTGCGGTGTTTGCGGTGCTCGCCGACCTGCAGGGCGCCAAGGGTCGGCTCGAACTCGTCGGGCAAAAACGCGGCGCACCGATCTTCGTCGATTACGCGCACAAGCCCGACGCGCTGGCGAAAGCCTTGGAGGCGCTGCGGCCTTACGCGAACGGGCGGCTCGTCGTGGTGTTCGGCGCCGGCGGCGATCGCGATCGCGGCAAGCGGCCGCTGATGGGCGAGGTCGCCGCCGCCAAGGCCGATCGCGTCGTCGTCACCGACGACAATCCGCGCAGCGAGGACCCAGCCGCGATCCGCGCCGCAATCTTGGCCGCGGCGGCGGGCGCCAGCGAAATCGGCGACCGGCGCGAGGCGATCCGTTCGGCGATCGCCGAGCTAAATTCCGGCGACGTGCTGTTGATCGCCGGCAAGGGCCATGAAACCGGCCAAATTATCGGTGACCGGATCGTGCCGTTCAGCGATCACGAGGCGGTTGCCGCGGCGCTCAAGGAACTTGCCGCATGAATCGGGGGGCTTTGTGGACTATAGACGCGATGGCCGAGGCCATGAGCGCGGAGCGCCAGGGTCCGCTGCCGGCGTCGGTCTCCGGCCTTTCCATCGACAGCCGCACCATCGCGCCGGGTGAGGCATTTTTCGCCATCGCCGACCGCCGCGACGGCCACGAATTCGTTCCGGCGGCGCTCACGGCGCGTGCCGGTCTTGCCGTGGTCGCGGCGGAGCGGCGCGCGCAGTTCGTGCCCGATCTGCCGCTTCTCGTCGTGCCGGACGTGCTGGCCGGCTTGCGCGACCTCGCCGCCGCGGCGCGGGCGCGCACCGCCGCCAAGGTGGTCGCCGTCACCGGTTCGGTGGGCAAGACCGGAACCAAGGAAATGTTGCGGCTCGCGCTGTCGAAGGACGGCGCCACGCACGCCTCGATCGCGTCCTACAACAATCATTGGGGCGTGCCGCTGTCGCTGGCGCGCTGTCCGGCGGACGCGCAATACGCGGTGCTCGAAATGGGCATGAATCATGCCGGCGAGATCGCGCCGCTGTCGCGACTCTGCCGCCCGCACATCGCGTTGATCACCACGATCGCGCCGGTGCATCTGGAATTCTTCGGTTCGCTGACCAAGATCGCCGACGCCAAGTCCGAAATTTTCCTCGGGCTCGAGCTAGGCGGCGCCGCAGTCCTCAACCGCGATATCGCGCAGTTTGCCCATCTTAAGCGGCGCGCCCAGGAGGCGGCGGTCGCGCGCATCGTCTCGTTCGGCGAGCACGCCAAGGCCGATGCGCGGCTCCTCAAATGCGCGCTGCAGCCGCATTGCTCGACGGTGCTGGCGCGGATTTTCGATACCGAGCTGACCTATAAGATCGGCGCGCCGGGCCGCCACCTCGTCAACAATTCGCTGGCGGTACTGGTGACCGCGGTGCTGGCGGGCGCTGATCTGGCGCTGGCGGCGCTGGCGCTCGCCGAATTCAAGGCCGCCGCCGGCCGCGGTGCGCCGATCGAGATCGAGGTTTCGGGCGGGTCCGCGCTCGTTATCGACGAAAGCTACAACGCCAATCCGGCGTCGGTCGCCGCAGCGCTGGCGCTGCTCGGCCAGGCCGTGATCGGACCGCGCGGCCGGCGCATTGCCGTGCTCGGCGACATGCTCGAACTCGGCTCCAAGGGCCCGGCGCTGCATCGCGCGCTGGCAAAATCGGTCATCGATAACAGTGTCGATCTGGTGTTCTGCTGCGGGCCGCTGATGCGCCATCTCTGGCAGGCGCTGCCGCCGACGCGGCGCGGCTTTTATGCGGAAAATTCCGCCGCGCTCGAGGGCGAGGTGCTGGCCGCGCTGCGCGCCGGCGACGTGGTCATGGTCAAGGGCTCGCTCGGTTCGCGCATGGGCCCCATCGTCAAGGCGCTGCAACGCACCTATCCGCCGCACCAGGCGGACGACGACCATTCTCTGCAAAGCGCCGCGGCGCACGGGTGACGCAATGCTGTATTGGCTGATCGAGCTGTCGGGCAGGCTTTCGGTCTTCAACGTCTTTCGCTACATCACCTTCCGCACTGGCGGCGCCATCATCACCGCGCTGCTGTTCGTATTTCTGTTCGGCCCGGCGATCATCGACCGCCTGCGCCTGTTGCAGGGCAAAGGTCAGCCGATCCGGCCGGACGGCCCGAAATCGCACATCATCGCCAAGGCCGGCACGCCGACCATGGGCGGCCTGATGATTCTCTCCGGCACGCTGGTGTCGACGTTGCTGTGGGCCAATCCGGCCAATCCTTACGTGTGGGTCGTGCTGCTGGTCACCATCGGATTCGGCCTGGTCGGCTTCTACGACGATTATCTGAAAGTCACCAAACAGGCGCATAACGGGTTTTCCGGGCGCACGCGCTTGCTGCTCGAGGCCATCATCGCCGGCGTCGCCTGCTTTCTCATGTCGCGGCTCGTGCACCTGCCGGCATTGCCGAATTTCGGCACGTCGGTGGCGTTCCCGTTCTTCAAGGAGCTGGTGCTCAATCTCGGCTGGTTCTTCGTGGTGTTCGGCATGTTCATCATCGTCGGCGCCGGCAACGCGGTGAACCTGACCGACGGCCTCGACGGCCTTGCCATCGTGCCGGTCATGATCGCCACCGCGAGCTTCGGCCTGATCGCGTACCTGTGCGGCAACCTGGTGTTTGCCGACTATCTGCAGATCCATTACGTCGCCGGCACCGGCGAGCTCGCCGTGCTGTGCGGCGCCGTGGTCGGCGCCGGCCTCGGATTCCTGTGGTTCAACGCGCCGCCGGCCTCGATCTTCATGGGCGACACCGGCTCGCTGGCGCTCGGCGGCATGATCGGCGCGGTCGCGGTCGCCACCAAGCACGAGATCGTGCTGGCGGTGATCGGCGGCCTGTTCGTGCTCGAAGCGGTCTCGGTGATCGTGCAGGTGTCCTCGTTCAAGCTCACCGGCAAGCGCGTCTTCAAGATGGCGCCGATCCACCATCACTTCGAGCAGCTCGGCTGGACCGAGCCGCAGATCGTCATCCGCTTCTGGATCGTCGCCGTGGTGCTGGCGCTGGCCGGGCTGTCGACGCTGAAGCTGCGGTAGGGTGCGCGGTGGTCGGTCTCACTCCTGCGCATGTTATCGATCGAGTTTGCTGCCGGTCAGAGAAAGCCGTCGATCGTGATGGCTGTCCGTGTTCGAAAGGAATTTGCTGTCAAGGGTCTCCGACCGCCGGGTAGTGTCCTAATTTGACCTAAGGGGCCGAAAACTTGGCCTCTAGGAGTTGGCAGGCTTTTTGAAAATCGACCCCTTCCCCTGAAAGGACTATCGCGACTACATTCGCGTCCCCGGTTTTGTCCTCCCCGAAAAGCTTGAATGTGGCGGCCTGGTACAGGCTGTTTTCCTTGAAAACTTCCTCCAGGGCAGCCGTCGCGGCTTCAATGCTAGGGAATTGAGCTCGCTTACTGCCGATCTTCTGCGTCGCCCAAGCCTCTAGCTTCGGCATGGATAACGCCATTTGGATTGTTAGCTGACCCATTAGCCCCGATGCTCCGCCACGATAGCCGCCCGCACGGCCTCTGCAGGCGATGTAACCGGCCCCTGGTGCAGCACAGCAAAGAACCGGCGCTCATCGCTCACCTCGATTGGCGACCGACCAGACGCAGGCCCTGGTCGCCTTGGGATGGCCGGTGAGGCCGAAACGCGTGAACCAGGCCTTGCCATACCGCGTGGTCCTCAAATCTCTCTGAAACAGGCACGGATTTCGCCAACATCGCCTTGCAAGCGAGCATACGCTCTAGGGCAAGTTTCAATTCGTCGGGCTCTACATCATGCACTGGTTGCTGCCTAAAAAGTGGACCCGAATCTACCCATATGATATGCAAATCGCGGCGGCGCGCCGTCGGGTTGGTTAGTCCCGACGGCCGCCTGACCCGCTATCGTTTTAACGCGCGGTCTTTCCGCACTGAGCACCACCTGCCTTTCGGTAGGAGCCCATCCGGGGCTCATGACGGGAACCACCCGCCGTTAAAGGCCGCAGGGGAGTAGGGCTCCCCTGCGGCCATTTTTGTCAGGCCTTCTTGTGCGAAAGACCTGCGCTATCCATCAAACGATTAAAGCCAGCGAACCACTTCTCCTGGATTTTTTCATCCCACTTTGGATCGAACTCCGGGAATTTCTCCAAGAGCTGGTTCACCAGAGGCGAATCGGAGACATGATCGTCATGCTTGCCAGCACCGTTGGTGTTCGCATTTCGAGCCTTTGAACGCTTTGGCTGAATGCGCTTTGGCGGCGCTGCAACGGCCCCGTTCGTAGCCACTCTCGGGCCGCGCTTTCGATTTGTAAGATGGGGCGAAAGCTTTGCCCCGGCAGCCTCCGCGGCCGCGATGAAAAAAGCGATGGATTTGTCGATTGTGCTGCCCTTCACGCCCTGCTTTCGAAGCGTTTCGGCAAACTGATCGGCTGTTGCACGTTCGAGATCAAAGCCGCCGCCGCAGAAAAAGGGGTAGGCCTGATTGAGCGCCAAAAGGAGGTGAGATGCCCGGTGCGGCTCTTTTGCCTCGATCAGCTTCTCAAGCCGTTCCGTCGGTTTGTTGTCGTCATCGACCAGACCGAGCGATCTCATTGCTACAATGAGTGCTTGCTGCGTCCCATAATTCAAATGGGACATCACGCTCTTGTCGATGCGCGGGGGCAAAGGCGGATGCTCCCGCAGGTGGGTCAGGAAATTGTTGAAGCTTGTATAGGACGCATAGGGCGGCGTCCGCGCCGTCGATTCGGTGGCCATACGGCGACCCCTTGATCTTCAGCACGATGGGTCGGGCCATATCGCACGACTCTGCGGAGAACGCAACTAGAATCTCTGCGGAATTAATTCTGCGCCCGCAGAGAAGTTCGCAGAACCGCGGTCCGGCGCGGCGCGGCGCGAACGCGGCGCGGAAGGAAAACTCTCCGTTCTGAAAACATGCGTTACATCAGTATCTTATGCCCTATTTTTGGGGTATATTTTTTCCGCGCCGCGTTCGCGCCGCGCCGCGCCGATGCGCGGTTCTGCGAACTCATTGGATTTTACATATGCCTCGACGGATAATCGCAGCGGCGCTTTTCCGTACAATCGGCATTCTCGCGCGAATCAAGCCCGCAGCTTTCTGACGAGCCGCTGAAAGTGCTCAGCCGTCCTCTCGGCTAGTCGAATGGTGGCCTTTTCCCAGCCTGGGGGCGGCTCCCTGTGTGCCGCCGATCCCTTAGTCGCGCGCGCTTGTCGAACAGCCTGAAGGGATACCCCCAACGCGTCGGCCAAATCTTCTAGCGTCGGGTGAACCAGCAACTCGTCAGTGGCAGATCGGAAGTTCATTTTCATTTTTCCTCTTGCAAAAAGCGACAGAGTTATTGTATATTATGTCATATACAGACGCAAGAGCATCGTCGTGAACCGCTTGTCGTTAGCCGCCGAACCCATGTGATTGGCGCCTTGGTAGCGGCGGGCGTGGCGGATCAGCTATGGTCGCTGTGGGAACTGGTGGGAGCGAAGTTCATAGGAGATTCCTAATGGCCGAAGGCGCATGGGTAGCGTTAGGGACCGGCATCGGTGTTATTGGTTCACTTCTGACAACATGGCTAAACGCCTGGCTTAATAGAGAGAACCAGCTTGATCAGTACGATAAAGCGGCGATGAAGCTGCTGACTGCGATGCTCGAAAAAGGACGAAACTGGCGAACATTGAAAACACTATCAAACGTCATCGGAGCCAATGAAAAAGATACTAAGGAGCTACTTCTAATGCTTGGGGCCAGGGCGTCGGAGACAAACCCTGATCTGTGGGGATTGATTTCACGTAACCCACTTCCCCATCCCACAAAGCCATCCGATCCGGCGGACCCGACAGTGGAATACTAAAGGTCAAATTAGGACACTACCCGACCGCCGAAGGCGGCGCTTCGCACCCTTGACAGCAAATTCCTTTCGAAGCTTTCGCTGGCCATTGCGATCGACGGCATAGCACGACGGAGGAAGGTTTTTAGACGGTGCCGTCCAGCTCTCGCAGCGCTTGTAGGAAAGCGTCGTTGCGTTCGTATTCGTTGGTAAACAGTCCAAACGACGCAAAGCCGGGACTGAGCAGCAGCACGTCGCCGGCGCGCGCATGGACGAACGCGGTGCGCACCGCTTCCGCCATATCCTTCGCCTTGATCGCTGATTTGAGCATTGGCGCGAGGCGGTCGGTGCCGGTGCCGGGCAGGAGCACGACGGCACTGGCGTGCCGGTTTATTTGTTCAGCAAGTATATCGAGCGGAATGCCCTTGTCGGACCCGCCGGTGATCAGCACGATGCGCTCGCCGGCAAACGCCTGCAGCGCGGCGACGGTGGCGTCCGGCGTGGTGGCATTGTTGTCGTTGTAGATTTTGACGCCGCGCCGCTCGGCCACGAATTGCAGCCGGCCCTCCACGGGCTGGAACGATTCGAGGCCGTCACGGACCTGTTGCTCCGACAGCTTCAAGGCGCGCAACGCCGCGGCGGCAAGCGCCGCATTCTCGCGGTTATGCGCTCCCTTGATTTGCGGCTGCCAATCGGCCGGAATGGGCTTTGCTACGACAGGTGATGCCGGCGATCGCGAGTTGGCGATGCGATCGCGGATCTGAGCGCCGACGATCAAAGTGTCGTCGGCCTGTTGATATTTGAAGATATTGGCCTTGTCGGAAAAATACGCGTCCATGTCCGGATAGTAGTTCAAATGGTCCATCAGCAGATTCGTGAACACCGCGACTTCGGGGCTCATGCGCAGATCGCCGAAACCCTGCAGCTGCCAGGAGTCGAGTTCCAGAACCGCGATGTCGCCGGCGCGCACCTCGGGCAACAGCGCCAGGGTCGAGAGCCCGCGCACGTTGCCGCCCAGATGCGCGCGCCGGCCGGCGCGGGCCAAGGCGTGATGGATCATATGCGTCACGGTCGACTTGCCGCGCGTGCCGGTGACGCCGACGATGGTCGCGCCGGCTTCGCGTGCGAACTTGGCGAACAGCGCGGTCGACATGTAGACCGGCACGCCGGCATCGCGCGCCGCCTTGATGTACGGCGAGTCCAGCGGCACGCCGGCCGCCTTGATCACCATGTCGGTATCTTGGAAATCGGCGACGCGGTGCTCGCCGAGCGCGTACTGAATGTTGGCAAAGCCGGAGAGCTGATCCAGCGACGAAGCGAGCGCCGCTTTGTCCTTGCGGTCGGTGACGAGCAATTGCGCGCCGAGGTCGGCCAAAAATGCCGCATCGCCGACGCCGCGGCCGAGCAGGCCCAGCCCCATCAGCGTCACCCGCTTGCCGGCGAAGAAATCCTTGTAGGCCGTCATCGCTCCGCGACCGTGCGAGATTTATTTGGGGGCGTTATGGCGATGGCACTGACTTCTCGCTCGCCATGCCCGGGCTTGACCCGGGCATCCATGTGGCCTCGACGCAGCATGGATTGCCGGGTCAAGCCCGGCAATGACGCAGGGATGAATCAAAGCCAAGGCCATGCGCATTAATGCCCTTTAAACCATGCGGGTGCCAAGTGTAGCGCGGGGCTTTCTGTGTGGGACGGCCGATGGGCTCGCGCGCGCAACGCACCGCGTTTAACGAATGGTGGTGGACGGTCGACCGGCTCACCCTGGCGGCGCTCGGCGCCCTGATGCTGGGCGGCATCGTGCTGTGCCTGGCGGCGAGCCCGCCGGTCGCGGCGCGCATCGGGCTTGATCCGTTCCATTTCGTCAACCGCCAAGTGCTGTTCCTCATCCCGGCCGCCATCGTGCTCATTGCCACCTCGTTCCTATCGCCGCGCGAGGTGCGTCAGGTCTCGCTCGTGATCTTTTTCGTCAGCCTCGTTCTGGTGGCGGCGACGCCGCATTTCGGCGCCGAGATCAAAGGCGCGCGGCGCTGGCTGGTGATCCTCGGCGTCAACGTGCAGCCGTCGGAGTTTTTGAAGCCGGCGTTCGTCATCCTGATCGCTTGGCTGTTCGGCGAATCGGCAAAGCGGCCGGAAATGCCGACCAACCTGATCGCGCTGGCGCTCTTGACCATGGTGGCGGCGCTGTTGGTGATGCAGCCCGATTTCGGCCAGACCATGCTGATCGCGCTGGTTTGGGGCGCGCTGTTCTACATGGCGGGGATGCGCTTCATCTGGGTGATCGGGCTAGCCGCCAGCGCCGGCGTCGGGCTCGTGACAGCGTTTTATACGGTGCCGCATGTGGCGCAGCGCATCCGCGGCTTCCTCGATCCGGCCTCCGGCGACACCTTCAACGTCGATATCGCGACCGAATCGTTCATCCGCGGCGGCTGGTTCGGCCGCGGCCCGGGCGAGGGCACGATCAAGCGCATCCTGCCCGAGGGCCATACCGACTTCGTGTTTGCGGTCGCCGCCGAGGAATTCGGCATCGTGCTCTGCCTTATTCTGGTCGCGCTGTTTGCCTTCATCGTCATCCGCGCGCTGGCCAAGGCCATGCGCAACGACGATCCGTTCTGCCGCTTTGCGGCGGCCGGGCTCGCCATCCTGTTCGGGCTGCAATCGACCATCAATATGGCCGTCAACCTGCATCTGATGCCCGCCAAGGGAATGACGCTGCCGTTCATCTCGTATGGCGGCTCGTCGTTGATTTCGCTCGCCTACGGCATGGGCATGCTGGTGGCGCTCACGCGCGAGCGGGCGCGGGCGCGGCTGCCCGGCGAGATCGTGATTGCCGGGAGCCGCGTCTGATGCAGATGCCGAGCCCGGCGCCGGTGCCGCCGGTCCTGGTCGCGGCGGGCGGAACGGGCGGCCATCTGTTTCCGGCCGAAGCGCTGGCGGCGGCGCTGATCCGGCGGGGCATTCCGGTTCATCTCGCCACTGATCGCCGCGCCGCGCGCTACGGCGGCGCCTTCGCCGCGGACGCGATCCATGTGGTGTCGAGCGCGACGCTGCGCGGCCGTAATCCAGTTGCGGTAGCAAAAACCCTGACGGTTCTCGGCATCGGCGTTTGTCAGGCCAATGCTTTGATCGGGCGGCTCAAGCCGGCCGCGGTCATCGGCTTCGGCGGCTACCCCACCATCCCGCCGGTCCTCGCGGCTACCTGGCGCGGCGTGCCGAGCCTGATCCATGACGCCAATGCCGTCATTGGCCGCGCCAATCGTTTTTTGGCGCCGCGCGTCACCGCGATTGCCACCACGTTCCCGGGTTTATTCGCGAACGCGCCGGCTTTGGCCGCCAAGGCCACGCTGACCGGCAATCCGGTCCGGCCCGCGGTCGCAGCTGCGGCGGCTACGCCGTACCCGGCGACGTATGGGACGCTCCGCCTCCTTGTCTTCGGCGGCAGCCAGGGCGCGCGCATCATGGCTGACATCGTGCCGTCCGCGATCGCATTGCTGCGGCCTGAGCTGCGCGCGCGCCTCTCCATCGTGCAGCAGGCGCGCGACGAGGACGTGGCGCGAGTCCGCGCCGCCTACGGCGATGCTTCCGTTGCCGCCGAAGTGGCGCCGTTCTTTGCCGATCTCCCGGCACGCATGGCGGCCAGTCACCTTGTTGTGTCACGTTCCGGCGCCTCGACGGTCGCCGAACTCGCGGCGATCGGCCGGCCCGCCATCCTGGTGCCGCTGCCGCACGCGCTCGACCAGGATCAATTCGCCAATGCGGGCGTGCTGGAGCAGCCCGGCGGCGCCATCCGCATGGTGCAGGACGCGTTCACGCCGCAGCGCCTCGCCGGCGAGATCGCGGCCCTTGTGGCGTCGCCGCAGCGCCTCGGTTCCATGGCGGCCGCGGCCCGGTCGGTCGGCCGGCTCGACGCCGGCGACCGCCTGGCCGACCTCGTCTTGGCGGTGGCGAGGGCGGGCGCGACCAAGTAGGTTGCCGCCGTTCTGAACCGGGAGTTGCCATGAGGCTGCCGCGCGACATCGGGCCGGTGCATTTCGTCGGCATCGGCGGCATCGGCATGAGCGGCATTGCCGAGGTGCTGGTCAATCTCGGCTACACGGTGCAGGGCTCCGACCAGGCCGAGAGCGCCAACGTCAAGCGGCTGCGCGATCTTGGCGTGCTGGTTGCCATCGGCCATGCCGCGGAGAATTTGGGCGGCGCCGCGGTCGTGGTCGTGTCTTCGGCGATCAAGCGCGACAATCCGGAACTGGTTGTCGCGCGCGCCCGCCGGCTGCCGGTGGTGCGCCGCGCCGAGATGCTGGCCGAGCTGATGCGGCTGAAAAGCTGCGTCGCCATCGCCGGCACCCACGGCAAGACCACCACCACCTCGATGGTGGCGGCGCTGCTCGATGCCGGCGGCTTCGATCCCACGGTGATCAATGGCGGCATCATCAATGCCTACGGCACCAATGCGCGGCTCGGCGCCGGCGACTGGATGGTGGTCGAAGCCGACGAATCCGACGGCACGTTTCTCAAGCTGCCGGCCGACATCGCCATCGTCACCAATGTCGATCCGGAACACCTCGACTATTTCCAAACGTTCGACGCGGTGCAGGACGCGTTTCGCGGCTTTGTCGAGAACGTGCCGTTCTACGGCTATTCGGTCATGTGCACCGATCACCCTGTGGTGCAGAGCCTGGTCGGCCGCATCGAGGACCGCCGCGTCGTCACCTATGGCGAGAATCCGCAGGCCGACGTGCGGCTCACCGACATCTCGCATGCCGGCGGCACGTCGCTGTTCACCATCCTGTTCCGCGACCGCGCCGGACATGCGGTCCATGAACTGAAAAACCTGGCGCTGCCGATGCCGGGCCGGCACAACGCGCTCAACGCCACCGCCGCCGTGGCGGTGGCGCGCGAGCTTGGCGTTGGCGACGACGTGATCCGCAACGCGCTCGCCAATTTCGCCGGCGTGCGGCGCCGCTTCACCCGCACCGGCATCTGGAACGGCGTCGCCATCGTCGACGATTACGGTCACCATCCGGTCGAGATCGCCGCGGTGCTGCGCGCGGCGCGCGAGTCGACCAAGGGGCAAGTGATCGCCGTGATGCAGCCGCATCGCTACACGCGGCTGCAAACGTTGTTCGAGCAGTTCTGCACCTGCTTCAACGACGCCGATGCGGTGATCGTCGCCAACGTCTATCCGGCCGGCGAAGCGCCGATCGCCGGCGCCGATCGCGATGCGCTGGTGCAGGGTCTGCGCACTCACGGCCATCGCCGCGTCATCGCGCTCGATGGCCCCGAGCAGCTGGCGGGCCTGGTCGCCGGCATGGTGGAGCCGGGCGATTACGTGGTCTGTCTCGGCGCCGGTTCGATCACGCAGTGGGCCTACGCGCTGCCGGGCGAGCTTGCCGACTTGGGCAAGTGATCATGACCGTGCGAATGCCGCCGCTGCACCTTGTTGCTCGCAGTTTAGGTCCTAGCTAGAGTGAGCAAGATACCCGGAGAGATTTCCATGGGACGAGCCGAGCTGTGGTCCGAGCTGATGAAGCTGACACCGGCAGAGCGCATCGATTTGGTGCAGGATCTGTGGGACAGCATCGCCCAGCACGACTTGCCGCCGCTGAGCGAAGAAGAAAAGGAAGAGCTTGATAGGCGGTACGCCGAGCATCTGCGCGATCCAAGCAGTGCGTTGAAGTGGGAAGACGTTAAAGCCAGGCTGTTGGATCGGCTTAAGTGAGCCGCGAGCTGATCATTCGATCCGAAGCGGAAGCCGAGATCGCCGAAGCCGCTGACTGGTATAATCGAGAACGGCCCGGCCTGGGAGTCGACTGTGTCCTCGCGGTGAACGGTACCCTCCAGGCGGTGCAGCGCAATCCGTTTCAGTATCAAATCATTTGGCGGGAGTTTCGCCGTGCCGGGGTCGCTCAGTTTCCCTACGGTCTGATCTATCGCGCATCTGAGCGCGACGTTACCGTGGTTGCGTGTCTCCACGGTCGCCGGAATCCGAGCGTGTGGAAAAAGCGGACGTGACAATACTCTTCGACGTCGTCAACACCACCATGCCCAAGATTTGTCTCGCGGTTCGCCACGTCGCTTTCGAAGACCTCGGACTTTTAGGGCCGCTGGTGAACGCGCGCGGCTACGACATTCGCTATCACGACGCCGGCATCGACTCGTTCGAAGCCGATACGCTCGCCGCAGCCGACCTTGTGATCGTGCTGGGCGGGCCGATCGGCGTTTACGAGACTGATGCATATCCGTTCATCACCGGCGAAATTGCCGCGGTGGCGGCGCGGCTTGAGACGAACAAGCCGACGCTCGGCATCTGTCTCGGCGCGCAGATGATGGCGGCCGCTTTGGGCGCGCGGGTTGCGCCCGGCCCGGCCAAGGAGATCGGCTGGGCGCCGGTGACGCTGAGCGAAGCGGGCCGCAACTCCGTGCTGGCGCCGCTCGGCAGCTTGCCGGTATTGCACTGGCACGGCGACAATTGCGAGCTGCCGGCCGGCTGCCGCTGCCTCGCCGCTACGGCGCATTGTCCCGTGCAGGCCTTTGAGCGCACGCCGTCGCAGCTGGCGCTGCAATTTCATCTGGAAACCGAGCCGGCGCGGTTCGAGGCGTGGCTGGTCGGTCATGCCGTCGAGCTGGCCAAAGCCGGTCTCGATCCGCGCGATCTGCGCAAGCAGGCACGCACTGTCGGACCTGCCGTGCGCGAGGTTGGCCGCGGCGTGCTCGGTGCTTGGCTCGATTCGATCTCGAAAGTGGCCGCATGAGTTTTGCCGACATCGTTGCCGATTTGAAATCGACGATGCCGGCGCTGCGCGGCCGGCTGCTGGCGAACCAGTCGCTCGCCGAGCTGACCTGGTTTCGCGTCGGCGGCCCGGCGCAGGTTTTGTTCATGCCGGAGGATGAAGCCGACCTTGCGTACTTTTTGGCGCATCTACCCGCCGATGTGCCGGTGACCGTCGTCGGACTCGGTTCCAATTTGATCGTGCGCGACGGCGGCATTCCCGGCGTGACCGTCCGGCTCGGCCGCGGTTTTAATGAGATCGCGGTCGACGGGTTTTGCGTTCGCGCCGGCGCTGCCGTGCCCGATGTGCGGGTCGCGCGCGCCGCGCAGGAAGCCGGCATCGCCGGCTTGGCATTCCTGTGCGGCATTCCGGGCGGCGTTGGCGGGGCGCTGCGCATGAATGGCGGCGCCTATGGCCGCGAAACCAAGGATGTACTGGTCGAAGCGCGCGCGGTGGATCGCGGCGGCCGCGTCCATGTTCTCAAGAACGCCGACATGCACTACGCCTACCGACACTGCGGCGCGCCCGACGATTACATTTTCACGCAAGCCGTATTTGCCGGCGAACGCGGCGATCCGGCCGCAATCGCCGCCGAGATGGAGCGGATCACCACGTCACGCGGCGAGACCCAGCCGGTAAAAAGCCGCACCGGCGGCTCGACCTTCAAGAATCCGCCGGGCCAAAAAGCTTGGCAGCTGATCGACGCCGCCGGCTGCCGCGGCTTGCGCATCGGCGACGCCCAGGTCTCGCCGATGCACTGCAATTTTCTGATCAATCTCGGCAACGCCAAAGCCGCCGATATCGAGACGCTCGGCGAAACGGTGCGCCACCGCGTCAAGGACAGATCCGGTGTCGAACTGGAATGGGAGATCAAGCGGATTGGAACGGCCGATCCGCGGCCGCGGCCGGATCAGCGCGCGTAGCCTCGGGCGCTTCGTCGAGGCGAGGAAAACTGCAACTCGTCAGCCAGACCAGACCGCTCCTGCAGAACCGAGCTGGCTCAAGGTCTGTCACTGTCCAGAATCAAATTGCGCTCCTTCAGCCACGGATCGATCGCAAGCGCGCGCTTGAGCAGTGCCAGCGCCTCGTCGATCTTGCCTTGCTGGTAGAGGATGATGCCTTCGCCGGCGAGGGCGGCATAGTGCAGCGGTTCGAGTTCGAGGACGCGCGCGATGGCGGCGAGCGACTCGTCGTATTTGCCGGCCAGGAAATAGACGTAGCCGAGCTGATTCCAGCCCTCGGCGAAGTCCGGGGCGTGCTTGACCAGCGCTTTCAAATAGACCAGCGCTTCGTCGTAATCGAAGCGCAATTGCGCCTCGCGCGAGGCTTCGAGGAATTCGCGCGAATGCGAGTCGGCAAAGCTGCGCCAGAATGTCCAGATGCGCTCCTCGACCGCGCGGGCCTCGGCGTCGTTCTTGGTGCCGGACAACTCGGCAAATAGCGCCGCTCGCTGTTTGGCCTGCGCTTCGCTCAAGCCGGTCGCCGGCGGCAGCGCTGCGGGTTCGGCGGCGTGCAGGGGGCTTCCGGCCGCAAAGAGCAGGATCGCGGCTGCGACGACGAGCGTTCTCATCTGGCGAGCGCCCCACAAAGGTCGGACAGGCAACAATGATAGCCGCAGCGGCGCCGCCCTCAAGCGCGCACCGCCACTCGACGTTTTGCCATTTGTCGATTCTATTGGGGCAGGCGCGAATCAGTCGCCCCGAAAGGTGACGATCTGACATGGCCCAGGGGATGGTCAAACATGTCGCGGTTCTGATGGGAGGCTGGTCGGCCGAGCGCGAGGTCTCGCTGCGCTCGGGGGCAGCCTGTGCCGCCGCCCTCAACCGGCTCGGCTATCAGGTCACCAGCATCGACGTGACGCCGCAGATCGCGGTGGCGCTCACGGCCGCCAAACCCGACGTCGCACTCAACATGCTGCACGGCCGGCCGGGCGAGGACGGCACGCTGCAGGGTCTGTTGGAAATTCTCGGCATCCCCTACAGCCATTCCGGCGTTCTGGCCTCGGCGCTGGCCATGCGCAAGGATTTTACCAAGACGCTGTTCCGCGCCGCCGGCGTGCCGGTCGCCGACGGACTGCTCGCCTCGCGGGCCGAGGCCGCGCAACGCCATCTCCTGCCGCCGCCCTATGTGATCAAGCCCATTGCCGAGGGTTCGAGCGTCGGCGTCTTCATTGTGACGCCGGAGCACCCGCACCCGCCGCAGGAGCTTTACCGCGACGACTGGCCGTTCGGCGAAACGGTGATGCTCGAGCGTTACGTGCCGGGCAAGGAATTGACCTGCGCGGTGCTCGGCGACCGCGCGCTCGACGTCATCGAGATCGTGCCGGCGACCCGGTTCTACGATTACGAGGCGAAATACGCCGCCGGCGGCTCCAAACACCTCTTGCCGGCGCCACTTTTACCAAATGTTTACCAGGAAGTCCGCAGACTCGCCCTGGCTGCCCATAACGCGCTCGGCTGCCGCGGCGTCAGCCGCGCGGACTTTCGTTACGACGATCGGGGGACGGGTGAGCTCGTTTGTCTTGAAGTCAACACGCAGCCGGGCATGACCGAAACCTCGCTCGTGCCCGAGCTTGCGGCGTATGCCGGCATCACGTTCGACGAACTGGTGCGCTGGATGGTGGAGGACGCCTCGACCAATCGCTGATGGGGGTCTGGGGCAATCGGCTTGGGGGATTGGCTGGGGACGCGATGAGCGCGGCGGGGCAGGGGACTGGGCAAGGGCGAGCGAGCCGCATGCGGCGGCGCTTTCGCATGCACGTTCCGACGTGGCTTACTGCGCTGCGTCCGCAACGCCCACGGTTCCTGGCACGTATCGTACGGCAACCGCCGCCTGGCCTCGGCATCGCCGCTTCGGCACTGCTGCTCGCTTCGGCGATCGGTTACGGCATCGTCGTCGGTCAGCACGTGCCGGTGGTGCTCGATTGGGCCAAGGACGTCCGTGACGCGGCGGCGAATTCGCTCGGCTTTCGTATCGCTGCGGTGGCGCTGACCGGCGAGAAGGAAATCAGCCGCGAGGAAATTCTCACCATCGCCGGCGTGACTGGGCGCGCGTCGCTGTTGTTCCTTGACGCCGACGCCGCGCGGGCGCGGCTGATGGCGAATCCCTGGATCGCCGACGCGGCGGTGCTCAAGCTCTACCCGGACCGCCTGCAGATCACCATCAAGGAACGCCAAGCTTTTGCGCTGTGGCAGAAGGACCGCCACGTCCAGGTCATCGCCGCCGACGGCACGGTGCTCGAGGCCTATGTCGAACGCCGCTATCTCAACCTGCCGCTGGTCGTCGGCAAGGGTGCCGAGCGTCAGGCCAAGGATTTTCTCGCCGTCCTCGACCGCTACGCGCCGATTCGCGCGCAACTGCGCGCCTCCATCCTGGTCGCCCAGCGGCGCTGGAATCTGCGGCTGCAGAACGGCATCGACGTCGAGCTTCCTGAGACAGACACCGCCGCGGCGCTGGAGCGCCTTGTTGTACTCGACCGCGACAAAAAACTGCTGTCGCGCGACATCGCGCTCGTCGACCTGCGCTTGCCCGATCGCGTCACGGTGCGGCTGTCCGATGCCGCCGCGCTGGCGCGCGACGACGCGCTGAAACCGAAAAAGCCGAAGAAGGGGGGCAGCGCGTGAGTGCCCTCCATTACGGCCTCACTCCGAAGATGAAGCCGATCGCGCCGCGACGGAGCGCGCTCGTTGCCGCGCTCGACGTCGGCTCGAGCAAGGTTGCTTGCCTGATCGCGCGGTTGCGGCCGCACCCGCCGCAACAAGTGCTGACGCGGCGCACCCACGCCATCGAGGTGGTCGGCTTCGGCCATACCGAGGCGCGCGGCATGAAAGCGGGCGGCGTGGTCAACCTGGAGCAAGCCGAGGAGGCGATCCGGCTCGCCGTCGATGCCGCCGAGCAGATGGCCTCGGTCGAGATCGAATCCGTGGTGTTGTCGATCTCGGCCGGCCGCCTCGCCAGCGAATTGTTTGCCGCCGACGTCGACGTGGTCGGCTCGGCGGTTTCGGAAGGCGACATCGCCCGCGTGTTGGCCGCCGGCAGCCGGCATTCGCAACGCGACGGCCGCGCCGTGCTGCACTCGCTGCCGGTCGGCTATTCGATTGACGGCACCGACGGCATCCGCGATCCGCGCGGCATGCTGGGCAGCCGGTTCGGCGTCGATATGCACGTCGCCACGACCGACACCGCCGCGGCGCGCAATCTGATGCTCGCGGTCGAGCGCTGTCATCTCGCCGTCGAGGCGATGGTGGCGAGCCCGTACGTCGCGGGTCTTGCCGTGCTCGCCGACGACGAAGCCGATCTCGGCGCCGCCGTGGTCGATATGGGCGCCGGCACCACCACCATGGCGGTGTTTCTGCAGGGCCGGCTCGTTCATGTCGAAGGTTTTGCGCTGGGCGGCCAGCACGTCACCATGGATATCGCCCGCGGGCTCAATGCGCGCGTCATCGACGCCGAGCGCATCAAGACGCTGTACGGCAGCGTCCTGATCGGCGGCCTGGACGAGCGCGACATGATCACCGTGCCGCCGATCAGCGATGACGAGCGCGACACCGCGCAATTCGTGTCGCGGGCGACGCTCGGCCACATCGTCAAGCCGCGGGTCGAGGAAATCCTCGAAATGATCCGCGACAAGCTCGCCGCCTCGCCGTTCGCCGGCGAGCCGCGCGGCCACGTCATTCTTACCGGCGGCGCCAGCCAGCTCGCGGGATTGCCGGAGCTTGCCGCGCGCATTCTCGGCCGCCCGATACGCATCGGCCGGCCGCTCGGCATTTCCGGACTGCCGGAGGCGGCCAAGGGCTCAGCCTTCGCGGTGGCGGCAGGTCTTTTGGTCTATCCGCAAGCGGCGCATCTCGAGCACTTCGAGCAGCGGCGCAGGCGGCCAGTGATGACCGGCACGGGCGGCTACTTCGCCCGCGTCGGACAATGGCTTCGCGAGAGCTTCTGATGGCCCCCAGATCGCAAGCTAGAGAGTTGCAGCGGCCGGTGGCGGACCGGTCGGGGCCGCGCGTGGCGAACGCCCGTGCGAGCAAGAAGAGGCAGACATGACCATCAATCTGAATATCCCCGACATCCGTGAGCTCAAGCCGCGTTTGACCGTGTTCGGGGTCGGCGGCGCCGGCGGCAACGCCGTCAACAACATGATCACCGCCGGATTGCAGGGCGTCGACTTCGTCGTCGCCAACACCGACGTGCAGGCGCTGACCATGTCGAAGGCCGAGCGCATCATCCAGATGGGCGTGCAGGCGACCGAAGGCCTCGGCGCCGGCGCGCAGCCCGACGTCGGCCGCGCCGCCGCCGAAGAGGTGCTCGACGAAATCCGCGATCACCTCTCCGGCGCCCACATGGTGTTCGTCACCGCCGGCATGGGCGGCGGCACCGGTACCGGCGCCGCTCCGGTCATCGCCAAGACCGCGCGCGACAGCGGCATTCTCACCGTCGGCGTCGTCACCAAGCCGTTCCACTTCGAGGGCCAGCGCCGCATGCGCACCGCCGAGAACGGCATCACCGAACTGCAGAAATGCGTCGATACGCTGTTGATCATTCCCAATCAGAATCTGTTCCGCGTCGCCAACGAGAAGACCACGTTCGCCGACGCCTTCGCGATGGCCGACCAGGTGCTCTATTCGGGCGTCGCCTGCATCACCGACCTGATGGTCAAGGAAGGCCTGATCAATCTCGACTTTGCCGACGTGCGCGCCGTGATGCGCGAGATGGGCAAGGCGATGATGGGTACCGGCGAGGCCGAAGGCGACAAGCGGGCGCTGACCGCCGCCGAAGCCGCGATCTCCAACCCGCTGATCGACGACGCTTCGATGAAGGGGGCGCGCGGGCTCCTCATCTCCATCACCGGCGGCCGCGACCTCACGCTCTATGAAGTCGACGAGGCGGCCACCCGCATCCGCGAGGAGGTCGATCAGGACGCCAACATCATCGTCGGCGCCACTTTCGACGAAAGCCTCGAAGGCATCATCCGGGTATCGGTCGTCGCCACCGGCATCGATCAGGCGGCGGCGCAACGCCCGGCGGCCGCTGCCGAAGCGCGCATCGCCGAGCTTGCGCAAAAGCTGCGCGCCGACAATGCGCGCATCGCCGAGCGCATCGAGCGCGAGGTGGCGACGGCGGCTCCCACCGCCGCGCCGACGCCGCCCGCGGTCCAGCCGGCTCAACCCGCTCGCGTTTCGCTGCCGAACGCGGCGGCGATGCCGGCTACCGTCAATGCCTCGATCGAATCAGCCGCCAAAGCGGCGATCGCCGCTGCCGTGGAGGACGTCAGCATCCGGCCGTTGACGCTCAAGCCGTCGTTGTTCATCGATCCGGCAACGACCAGCGAGGAGAAAAAAGACGAGTCGCCGCAGGAGTTCATCCCGCCGCTGCCCGAGCGGATGCCGCCGCGCGGGCCGCGCATGCCGCGGATCGACGAGCTTCCCGTTCCGGCGCAGAACGAGATTCGCGCCCGCCGCGGCGAGTTGCCGGCGGCCGAGCATCCGGCCCGGCGCCGCTCCCTCCTGGAACGCCTAGCCTCTGTCGGGCTCGGCCGTCGCGACGGCAAGGAAGAAGAGGCCCCCGCGTCACGACAGGCGCCGGCCATGCCGCAACCAGTCGAGCGGCTTGCCGGGCGGCCAATGCAACGGTCGTCCGAAGCGCGGCCCGAACCGGTGTCCGAATACGCCAGGCGTGCGGCACCCCAGGGTCTCGACCAGCACGGCCGGCAGACTCCTGTGCATAACCACAGCGAGGAGGATCAGCTCGACATTCCGGCGTTCCTGCGCCGTCAGGCGCAGTGAACGAACGCCCTGATCTAGCCCTGCCGCGGGCTTCGGTTCCGCCGGCGGCAGGCTAACCAACTGGACATTTTCAAATTTTTCCCGGAAACCGTCGCGCATCCCGAGCCATCCGCGGCATGATGGATGGGATCGTCGGCGCTTCCGCGCTTTGCAAAAATGCGCCCCGAACCCAGGCTTTGCGGCGCGTTGCTGACAAGAGTGCGGCCGGAAGATGGTAACACTTGGTAAGAAAGCGTGAGTTGGCCCGCGGCCGCTTCGCCGGTAAAGTCTCGAAGTGAGGGGTTGATGTGCGGGGATGGAGTTTCGGTGGTCCTGTGGGGACTTCCCCGACTACCACAGACGCGTGCATTCCCTTCCTGATGGGGTCGGCTCGGGTCGCGCTCTCGCGCGATTGGGCCAGAGGGTACGGGATAAGGGTATGACCTCCGGCTGGTACGGCGGCAGGCAGACAACCCTGCGTGAGCAAGTTGCGGTTACGGGAATCGGCGTTCATTCCGGGGCCCCTGCGACGCTGACCTTGCATCCCGCTGAACCCAATACCGGCATTGTCTTTTTACGCTGCGGCGCGGGCGGGCAGCCCGATCGCGAACTCAAAGCGCATTATCGCGCGGTGACGGCGACCGAATTCGCCACCGTGCTGGGCGATCACAGCGGGCCGGCGGTGTCGACCACCGAACACGTGCTCGCCGCATTGCGCGGCCTTGGCGTCGATAACGCGATCGTCGAGGTCGATGGCGCCGAGGTGCCGATCATGGACGGCAGCGCTGCGCCGTTCGTCGATGCGATCGATCAGGTTGGGCTCACCACGCAGCAGGCGCCGCGCCGTTACATTCAGGTGCTCAAGCCGATCCGCGTCGGCAAGAACGGCAGTTACGGCGAGTTGCGGCCGCATCTGCGCGGCCTGCGCATCGAAGTCGAGATCGAGTTCGACCATCCGCTGATCGGACGGCAGGGCTATGAAGTCGACGTGACGCCGAGCCTCTTCCGCCGCGATCTCGCCCGCGCCCGCACCTTCGGTTTCATGCGCGACGTCGCCAAGCTGTGGAACGCCGGTTACGCGCTCGGCGCATCGTTCGACAATACGGTCGTGATCGCCGAGGACCGCGTGCTCAATCCCGAGGGCATGCGGTTTGCCGATGAATTCGTGCGCCACAAGGCGGTGGACGCGATCGGCGACCTGGCACTCGCGGGCGCGCCGCTCCTCGGCGCCTACCGCTCGGTGCGCGGCGGCCACAAGCTCAATCACGCGGTGCTCAGCGCGCTGATGGCCGATACCAGCGCCTGGGCCTATGTGGATATGCCGCAGCAGCCGATCGCCCGGGCCCGCGGCCACGCCGAACTCGCGGTCGGGTTCGCCGCGCCGGCCTACGGTCCCGACGTCTCTTGATTTGCTTAACTTTTTCGCCTTAATCCGGGCCGATTGTCGGCCATACTGGCGTTGACACGTGGGCTGTCGGGCATCCGCCGAGCGGGTGCGGTGTGGCGGCTTTGGGGACGGACGCCGCGGCGGGACGGGAAGCTAAGTCAAGCTCATGATGGTGTCGGTACAAGGATCGCGACGATCCGCTCGTCGGCTGCGTGCCTTGGCGGGCTTTTTGGCAGTGGCGCTTGCCGTGCTGCCGCTCATGGGCTGCAGCCTGTTCAACAAGGACACCGATTACGTTCCCGACACGCCCGCCGACCGGCTCTACAACGAGGGCCTGTTCCTGCTCAACGACAAGCAGGACTACAAGGAAGCGGCCAAAAAATTCGACCAGGTCGAGCGCGAAAATCCGTATTCGGACTGGGCCCGCAAGGCGCTCTTGATGTCGGCCTACAGCTATTATCAGTCCGGCCAATACGAAGAGTGCATCAACTCGGCCAAGCGCTATGTCACGCTGCATCCGGCAAGCCCCGATGCCGCCTATGCCCAGTACCTGATCGGCTCGTCGTATTACGACCAGATTCTCGACGTCTCGCGCGACCAGGAACGGGCCGACAAGGCGATCAACGCTTTCCAGGACGTGGTGCATAAATATCCGGAGAGCGAGTACGCGGTCAGCGCCAAGAAAAAGATCGAGATGGCACGCGATCAGTTGGCCGGCAAGGAGATGGAGATCGGCCGCTTCTATTTGAAGAAGCGCGACTTCCTGGGCGCCATCAACCGCTTCAAGGTGGTGGTGACGCAGTATCAGACCACGCGCGAGGTCGAAGAGGCGCTGGAGCGGCTCACCGAGGCCTACATCGCGCTCGGCATCGTCGGCGAGGCGCAAACCGCCGCCGCGGTGCTCGGCCACAATTTTCCGGATAGCCCCTGGTACAAGGACGCCTATCGGCTGGTGAAGGGCCAGGGCGTCGAGCCCAGCGAAGACAAGGGCTCCTGGATCAGCCGCGCATTCAAGAAAATCGGCCTCGGCTGAAGCTGGACCGCGCATAGCTGCGGCAGGGGACAGCCGAGAGAATCACGAATATCATTCGTCCCGGTTCTCGCGCGTCCATCGTCATGCTCAGCCGCCTGTCCATCCGTGACATCGTCCTGATCGATCGGCTCGATATCGATTTCGGCGCCGGGCTTGCCGCGCTCACCGGCGAGACCGGCGCCGGCAAATCGATCTTGCTCGACGCATTTGCGCTGGCGCTCGGCGCCCGCGGTGAGGCGGCGTTGGTGCGCGCCGGCGCCGAGCAGGGCCAGGTCACCGCCGCCTTCGAGCTGTCGCGCACGCACCCGGCGCGCCGCATCCTCGCCGACAACGATCTCGACGGCGGCGACGACGAATTGATCGTGCGCCGCGTGCAGTTCGCCGACGGCCGCACCCGCGCGTTCATCAACGATCAACCGGTCAGCGTTCAGGTGCTGCGCGCGCTCGGCGCCGCTCTGGTCGAGATCCACGGCCAGCACGACGACCGCGCTTTTACGGACGCCGCGACCCATCGCGCGCTGCTCGATGCTTATGGCGGCCTCGAAGCCGAAGCCGAGGCGGTGGCGCGGCTATGGCATGAGCGGCGCGCCACTGAGGTCGCCGTTACCGGCCACCGCGCCGAGGTCGAACGCGTCGCCCGCGAGGCCGAATGGCTGCGCCACGCGGTCGACGAGCTCAAACGGCTCGCGCCGGAAGCCGGCGAGGAGACGGCGCTCGCCGAGCGCCGCGCCACCATGATGCAGGCCGAAAAGGTCGCCGACGATCTGCGCTCCGCCCATGACGGCATCAGCGGTCCGCAATCGCCGGTGCCGCCGCTGGCGACTGCGCTCCGCCGCCTCGAACGTCGCGCCGCGCAGGCGCCGACGCTGATCGAGCCGTCGGTGAAAGCGATCGACGCCGCGTTGGTGGCGCTCGACGAGGCGCGCGGTCATCTCGAAGCGGCGCTGCGCGTGGCGCAATTCGATCCGAACGAGCTCGAGCGCATCGAAGAGCGTCTGTTCGCGCTGCGCGCCGCGGCGCGCAAATACAATGTGCCGGTCGATGCGCTCAGCGCGCTCGCCGAGCGCTACGCCGGCGATCTGGCGCTGATCGACGCCGGTGCCGAGCGGCTTGCCGAACTGGAGAAGGCGGCGCAGGCCGCGGTATCGCGCTACCGCGAGGCCGCGCAGGCGCTATCGGCGCGCCGCCGCCGCGCCGCGCTCAAGCTCGACAAGGCGGTGACTGCCGAGCTCAAGCCGCTGCGGCTCGAGCGCGCCGAATTCTCCACTCAGATCGATGCCGCCGACGAGGGACCCGACGGCGTCGACCGCATCGAATTCTGGGTGCGCACCAATCCAGGCACCCGGCCCGGGCCGCTGATGCGCATCGCTTCGGGCGGCGAGCTCGCGCGCTTTCTGCTCGCGCTCAAGGTCGTGCTCGCCGACCGCGGCTCGGCGCCGACCTTGATCTTCGACGAGATCGATACCGGCGCCGGCGGCGCGGTGGCGGACGCCATCGGCGTGCGGCTCGCCAGGCTTTCGTCCGGCGTCCAGGTGATCGCGGTGACGCACGCGCCGCAGGTGGCGGCGCGCGCCGAGCGGCACTACCTCATCACCAAGGACGCGCTCGGTAACGGCAAACGGGTCGCCACCCGCATCGTCGAGTTGGTCGCCGAGCGGCGCCGCGAGGAGATCGCCCGCATGCTCGCCGGTGCCGAAATCACCGCTGAAGCCCGCGCCGCCGCCGAACGTTTGATCCGCGCGGCGGCGGGATAAGTCCTGCCATGGCGCGTCGCGACAAGAAAGAAACACTCGTCGAAGATATCAGCGAAACGCAGGCACAAGCCGAGCATGCGCGGCTTGCCGCCGAGATCGCCGAGCACGACCGCCGCTATTACCAGGACGACGCGCCGACGGTTTCGGATGCCGCGTACGATGCGCTGCGGCAACGCTACAACGCGCTCGAGGTGCGGTTTCCGCAGCTGCGCACGGCGGAGAGCCTGACGCAGCATGTCGGCGCGGCGCCGTCGGCGCGCTTTGCCAAGGTGCGGCACGCGGTGCCGATGCTGTCGCTCGACAACGCCTTTGCCGAAGACGACGTGCGCGATTTTGTCGGCCGCATTCGCCGCTTTTTGCGGCTCCCTGACGACGAAAAGATCGTGTTCTCCGCCGAGCCGAAGATCGACGGTCTGTCGATGTCGCTGCGCTACGAAGACGGCGCGCTGGTCACCGGCGCGACGCGCGGCGACGGCAGCATCGGCGAGGACGTCACCGCAAACGTGAAGACGCTAGCGGACATTCCGAAAAAGCTCAAAGGCAAGAACGTGCCGGCTTTGTGCGAGGTCCGCGGCGAGGTCTACATGACCAAGCATGCGTTTCTCGCGCTCAATAAGCGGCAGGCCGAGAGCGGCGGCCAGGTGTTCGCCAATCCGCGCAACTCGGCCGCCGGCTCGCTGCGCCAGAAGGACCCGGCGATCACCGCATCGCGGCCGCTCGGCTTTTTCGCTTACGGCTGGGGCGAGATGAGCGAGATGCCGGCTGATGCGCAATCCGGCATGATCAAGTGGTTCGCGGCGTGCGGATTCAAAACCAATCCGCTGACCAAGATCTGCCGCTCGGTCGACGAGCTGCTGCAGTTTCATCACGAGATCGAGCTGCAGCGCGGCAGCCTCGACTACGACATCGACGGCGTCGTCTACAAAGTCGATCGGCTGGACTGGCAGGAACGACTAGGCTTCGTGTCGCGCTCGCCGCGCTGGGCGATCGCGCACAAATTCCCGGCCGAGAAGGCGACGACGGTCGTCAACGACATCGAGATTCAGGTCGGCCGCACCGGCGCGCTCACCCCGGTCGCCAAGCTCGAGCCGGTCACCGTCGGCGGCGTCGTGGTGCAGAACGCGACCTTGCATAACGAGGAGGAGATCAAGCGCCTCGACGTGCGCAAGGGCGACACCGTCACCATCCAGCGCGCCGGCGACGTCATTCCGCAAGTGCTCGGCGTCGTGCTGGAGAAGCGCCCGCGCGACGCCAAGCCTTACAAGTTTCCCACCAAATGTCCGTGTCCGCTGCACACCGACGTGGCGCGCGAGATCATTGCCGGCGGGGTCGAGGGGGCGCGCGCGCATTGCACCGGCGAATTTGCCTGCCCGTACCAGACGCTCGGGCATCTCGAGCACTTCGTCTCGCGGCGCGCTTTCGACATCGACGGGCTGGGCGAGAAGCAGATTGCGTTTTTCTATGACGAAGGCTGGGTCAAAGAACCGGCCGAGATCTTCACGCTGCGCGAGCGCAACGGAAAGCTTGCGCTCAAGGACGGCAACAAGAAAATCCGCCTCGAAGAGGTCGAGGGATTCGGCGAAACCTCGGTGCGCAATCTGTTCAACGCCATCGAGGCGCGGCGCGAGATTGCGCTGGAGCGCTTCATCTATGCGCTCGGCATCCGCCACGTCGGCGAAACCACGGCCGTGGCGCTGGCGCGCGGCTACGGCAGCTGGACGGCGTTCCACGACGCCTGCCTCAAGCTCGCCGAAGGCGACGAAGATACAAGGCTGGAGATGGATGCGCTCGATCAGATCGGCGACACCGTGATCGACAGCCTGCGCGACTATTTCGCCGAAGCGCACAATCGCCGCCGCATCGAGCGCCTTGCCGCGCAGGTGCGCATCGCCGATGCCGAAAAACCGCGCACCGATTCGGCGATTGCGGGCAAGACCGTGGTGTTTACCGGCACGCTCGAAAAGATGACCCGCGACGAGGCCAAGGCGTCGGCCGAGCGGCTCGGCGCCAAGGTGGCCGGATCGGTGTCGCGCAAGACCGATTATGTGGTGGCCGGGCCGGGCGCCGGCTCGAAGCTCGGCAAGGCCAAAGAATTCGGCGTCAAAGTTCTGAGCGAAGACGAATGGCTGAAGCTGGCGCGGTGAGCGCGGGCGGCTAATACCTATCTGAAATTGTTTCCCGGATGCGGTGCAGCGCGAAAGCGGTGCACCGCTGATCCGGGATTTTCAAAAAACTCAGTCCGTAACGGTCCCAGGTCTGCAGCGCACCACTTCGTGCTGCGCTGCGCCCGGGAAACAAACCTTTTGGGCGCGGTGAGCGCGGGCGTTGTCCGGCCCGCGCCCCGCCGCGGGCTCAAAGTCTTCCGGCTACAACCAGAATGATGACGATGATCAGAATGAGGCCTAATCCGCCGCCCGGATAGTAGCCCCAGCCGGTGCTGTACGGCCACGTCGGCAGAGCGCCGATCAGCAGCAAGATCAGAATGATAATCAGAATCGTGCCAAGCATGGCAGTGTTCCTCGCTCCTGGCCAACCCCGCCATCAAAACGTTGCAAGCCGGACGAAGTTCCCGAGGGGAACAGCGTGACCAAGTCATACCGCGCCCCGCCTTCGCTCGCGGCGCGAAGGGCTGGGCCCCCCAATACCGGATCGCCCGCTATCGCAGGCGATGACACAGTCCGAAGATAGGATTGCTCGTCGCGCGCTCAGCGCGCTTGCGCGACGCGGGCCGCCGTGCCGTTGGTCATCAGGCCGTCGAGCTGCCGGCGGTCCTTCTCGAACTGGGCGAGGGTGCCGCCGTCGAGCACGCGGCCGCGCGGCAGCTTGATGCGCATCGGGTCGACGAAGCGGTCGTTGATGATAATTTCGAAATGCACGTGCGAGCCGGTCGACATGCCGGTCGAGCCGACGAAGCCGATGACCTGGCCCTGGCGGACGCGGCTGCCGACGTCGAGGCCGCGGGCGAACGCGGTCATGTGGCCGTAGGCCGTCTCATAGCCGTCGGCGTGGCGAATGCGCACGTACTTGCCGTAGCCGCCGCGCGGCCCGATCCACTGGATGGTGCCGTTGCCGGCGGCAAAGATCGGGGTGCCGACCGGCGCCGCCCAGTCGACGCCGGTATGCAGTTCCTTGACATGCGAGACGGGATGCACGCGCCAGCCGAACGGCGAGGTTTCGGCGCCCAGCGCGACCGGTTTGCGCACCAGAAATTTCTTCGCGCTTTTGCCGGTGTCGTCATAGTAGTCGTAGCTGCCGTCGTCGGTGGTGTGGAAGTGATAATATTTCTTGGTCTCGCCGCCGACGGTGAGCGCCGCGTAGCGCACTTCCTTGTTGCCGTCGCCGTTGCCGTCTTCGGCATAGAGCACGTCGAACGAATCGCCGGGCTGCACCTTGCGCTGGAAATCGAAGTCGTAGGCGTAGATGCGCACCATCTGGTCGATCACCGCCGCCGGCACGTTGTTGTGCAGCGCGGTGTCCCAGAGGCTCTGATAGAGCGACACGCCGGAGCCGCCGTTTTCGGGCTCCTTGGACGCGACCGGTTCGGCGGTTTCGGCATCGACGTTGCGCAAATCGACCGGCACGTAAGCGCCCATGTCGGACAGTGCGGCGGCAGCCTGGATGCCGCTGTCGTCGGTGATCATCACGCGCAGCGGCAGCATCCGCCCATGGCCGTCCGGCGCCAGCAGGAGGCGCACCTTGTCGCCTTCCTTCAGGCCGCCGTCGCGCGCCGGCGCGCCGAGCACCAACAGGATTTGCTTGATGCGATCCGCCGGGGTGCCGAGGTCCGCCAAGATCGAGCCGACCGTGTCGCCCTTCTTGGCGACGATGACTCGTTCGCCGCTGTCGGTGCCGCCAATCGGCTGGGTCTTGGCCAGCAGCGTCACGTTCTCGGGAACGATGCGCACTTGGAAGCCGAGATAAGGATCGGCCTCGTCGGCGGCGTAGCCGAGCTTGAGCGGCGGGGTGCCGCCCGGGCCGAGGCTGCCGGTCGCCAGCAGCGAGGCGCCGCCGCCGGCGCCTTCCGCGGTGTCGCGCACGCGCGCCATCACCTCGTCGAGCGACAGCTGGGCCGAGCGCTTCACTTTCGGCAATAACGCGGAAAGCTCGCACACCGCCGGAGTCACTTTGACCCGCGGCGGGGCAGGGGAGAAATCGCAGGTCGAGAACGACACTTCGGCGTCGGGCTGCGGCGCTGCCGTCTGGTCGTCGCCGCCCGCCACCGCGGCGGCAAGGAGTTTTTGCGGATTGAACGGCGGGATTTTGGCAACGAGATCGGGGTCGGAAATTGTCAGCGACAGATTGCCGAATACGCGGTCGTACGGCCGCACCCGCACCATCTCGCGGTCGCGGTTGTGGGTGACGGTCGGAACGCGGATGACGGTGCGCTCGATCTTGGCCTCGCTCGGCGCCAACAGGCGATTGGTCTTATGCAGTCCGGCGAGCCGGCCGCCGAGGCTCGAGAGCGCGCCGCGCAGCGCGTTTTCCGCCCGCTGGGGCGCAGTGGCGAAATTGGTCTCGCCGTCGAGGGAAGCAAAAACGGCGCCGCCCATGAGAGCAGCGCCGCAAAGCCCGGTCAGGATCGTGCCGCAGAACCATTGTACCGACAGCCGGCGGCGGTCGATCAAACCGTTGCCGCCGTCGACCGACAGCGGCGGTTCGTGCCCGAGATCGACGGGCGCGATCGCAAGGCTCCGGTTGGCGATGCGCAACCTAGCTCGGTCCAAACCCCGTCCCCTGCACCTGCGTGCGTACCCGGCGGCGCATCGCTGCGCTTGCCGATTACGACGCTGCGTTCCCCCACCCGATCGGCCCAAGGACCAAGCCGGAATCAAGCGATGGCACAATGCCCTCGGCGATTCCGGACCGTCAAACGCGGCCAAAGCCAGCGGAATCGTCGAAGATTGAAAGCTCAGTTGACGCTGTCGCGACCCCGTTTGCGACATGCCCGACACGTGCGCTAAGGACGGCGGAGGAATGTGGCCGTAGTGCGGCGCCCCTGGCGCAATTGTGCGCCATCACCGCTCTTCCCCGCGCGCCGGGCCGGCCTCGATTGCACGGCAAAAATTGCCGCGCCGCACCGCAGTTTTCGCACGGCGAAACCGTTGACAATGCCGGAGCCCGGGGCCTATATAAGCGTCCTTGGCGCGCCACCGCGCAACGCGATGACGTGCCGTGAAGCCCCTCACTGTTTACACGGTGAACATCCGGCCACGACCTTTGGCCCTGGCGGATGTGTCAAGCTTCGGCGGCTTCCATTATCTCGCCGGCCTCGGCGGGAGAGCGGAAGACGGGGTCCTTCGGGGTCTCGGGCTGTTTGACAAGTGAATCGGAAGAAAGAGAAACGTGGACGGCGGAGTCCTTGCGGGCCGCTTTCGCGATCGGGAAACCGTTCGTGCAAAACGGCTGAGAAGAGACTTCGGCGGTCGACGTTTCAGGTCAACACTATGATCGTGACGGTGAGCAATCACCGGAACGGACAGAGTGGGACCTCGTCAAACGTTGTGATCAGCCGAGATCAAATCTCTTCAACTTGAGAGTTTGATCCTGGCTCAGAGCGAACGCTGGCGGCAGGCCTAACACATGCAAGTCGAGCGCCCCTCCTTCAAGCGAGCTTGGAGGTTGCGGAGCGGATTCTTCGGCGGGCGCAAGCTCGCTTGAAGGAATCGTTTCAATGATCAAGCGAGCCAAGGGCTCGCTTGATGGAGGGGAGCGGCAGACGGGAGAGTAACACGTGGGAACGTACCCTTCAGTTCGGAACAACCCAGGGAAACTTGGGCTGATACCGGATACGTCCGTAAGGAGAAAGATTTATCGCTGAAGGATCGGCCCGCGTCTGATTAGCTAGTTGGTGGGGTAACGGCCCACCAAGGCGACGATCAGTAGCTGGTCTGAGAGGATGATCAGCCTCACTGGGACTGAGACACGGCCCAGACTCCTACGGGAGGCAGCAGTGGGGAATATTGGACAATGGGCGCAAGCCTGATCCAGCCATGCCGCGTGGGTGAT
>Ga0209060_10000763_pt1 | contig 46858 bp, 38 predicted proteins | sample Coa_R1_8_FD_187155 | JGI IMG/M metagenome (GOLD analysis project Ga0209060, IMG submission 187155) | Surface soil microbial communities from Centralia Pennsylvania, which are recovering from an underground coalmine fire - Coalmine... | ecosystem: Environmental > Terrestrial > Soil >...
CGCTGGCGCTGCCGCTCCTCGGCTACGTGGCGTTCGCCGTCTTCGTGCTGATGGCCGAGTCGAACGCCGTCAACCTCACCGACGGGCTCGACGGGCTGGCCATCGGGCCGGTGATCATCTGTGCCTTCACGCTGCTCTTGCTGTCGTACGCGGCCGGCACGACGCTGCGCGACTTCAACATCGCGCAGTACCTGGGGATGCCGCACGTCCCCGGCTCGGGCGAGCTGGCCGTGTTCTGCGGCGCCATGGGCGGCGCCGGCATCGGATTCCTCTGGTTCAACACCCACCCGGCCCAGGTCTTCATGGGCGACGTCGGCGCGCTGGCGCTGGGCGGCGCGCTGGGGTTCGTGGCGCTGGCCACCAAGACCGAGCTGTCGCTGCCCCTCATCGGCGGCGTGTTCGTCGTCGAGGCGCTGTCGGACATCATCCAGGTCGGCTACTACAAGCGGACCAAGAAGCGCATCTTCCTGATGGCGCCCATCCACCACCACTTCGAGAAGCTGGGCTGGCCCGAATCCCGGATCGTGGTGCGTTTTTGGATTGTCTCGTTTGCTTGCGCGATCCTGGGTCTCATCACCACGCTCAAGGTCAGGTAGTCGCGCATGTCGCCGCTCGCGGATAAACGCGTGCTGGTGGTCGGTCTCGGGCGCTCCGGGATCGCGGCGGCCGTCCTCTGCGCGACGCGCGGCGCGCACGTCACCGTGACCGACAAGCGCCCGGCCATCGACCTGGTCGGCGCGCTGGCCCGGCTGCCGGACGGCATCGCGCAGGAGCTGGGGGGGCACCGGCGCGAGAGCTTCCTGGGCGCCGACCTGATCGTCCTTTCGCCCGGCGTGCCCGAGATCCCCGAGCTGGCGGCGGCGCGCGCGGCCGGCGTCGAGATCACCGGCGAGCTCGAGCTGGCCGCGTGGTTCGTGACGGCGCCGATCGTGGCCATCACGGGGACCAACGGCAAGTCGACCGTCACCACGCTGATCGGCGACATGCTGCGCGCCACCGGGCGCCCCACCTTCGTGGGCGGCAACCTGGGCGAGCCGCTGTGCGAGGCGGTCGGCACCCCCGCCGCCGGGCCCGGCGGCTTCTGCGTCGTCGAGGTGTCGAGCTTCCAGCTGGAGACGGTGGTGGCCTTCCATCCCCGCGTCGCCGTGCTGCTGAACATCACGCCCGACCACCTCGACCGCTACGACGGGATGGAGGGCTACGCGGCGGCCAAGGCGCGCATCTTCACGGCGCAGGGCGAGGGCGACTTCGCGGTGGTGAACTTCGACGACCCGCCGTCGGTGCGCGCCAGCGCGGCCGGCCGCGCCCGGCGCGAGGGCTTCTCGATCGTCGAGACGCTGGCGACGGGCGCCTGGCTGGGCGGGCCGCTGATGGTCAAGCTGCCGGGCGAAGCGCCCGAGTCCTACCCGGCCGATCTGCCGTGGCTGCACGGCCAGCGGCACAACCAGGCCAACGCGCTGGCGGCCCTGCTGGCGGCGCGGCTGGCCGGCGCCTCGCCCGCGGAGGCTCGCCAGGGACTGCTGGCGTTTCGCCCCCTGGCGCACCGGATGGAGCTGGTCGCCGACGTCGGCGGCATCGCTTACTACGACGACTCGAAGGGGACCAACGTCGGCGCGGTCGTCGCCGCGCTCGACGGGTTTCCGCGCCCGGTGGTGCTGATCGCGGGCGGGCGGGACAAGGGGGGCGACTACGCGCCGCTCGCCGCGGTGCTGGAGCGCGTCGGCCGCGCGGCGGTGCTGATCGGCGAGGCCGCGCCCAAGATGGAGGCGGCGCTGACCAGCGCCCTGCTGGTCGAGCGCGCGGCGACGCTGCAGGAGGCTGTAGAGGCCGCGCGCCGGCTGGCGCGCCCGGGCGACGCCGTGGTGCTGTCGCCCGCCTGTTCGAGCTTCGACATGTTCCGCGACTACGCCCACCGGGCCGAGGTGTTCCGCAGCGCCGTCGCGCAGGTGACGGGCCGGGAGGCCGGGCGATGAACCGCCCCGCCGCGAAGAAGGTCTCCGCCGTGCGTCGGACCGGGATCCGGATCGAGCGCCCGGCCGCCCCGCCGGAGCCCACCGCCAGGGCGCGCGCGCTGGCCGGCGCCCGCGAGCTGTGGGCGGCGCTGCAGGCGCGCATCGACAAGCTGCTGCGCGCCGATCCGCCCGGGACGGTGATGGTGCGCCCCAGCGAGGTGGGGGTCGATCGGGTGCTGGTCGGCGCCGTGCTGGTGCTGGTCGCCTTCGGGATAGTTATGGTCTTCTCCTCGGGCGCCGTGTTCGCGGCCAAGAAGTACGGCGACGCGGCCTACTTCCTCAAGCGCGAGATCATCTATGCGCTGCTGGGCCTGGGCGCGATGTCGCTGGCGGTGCGGATCGACTACGCGGTCTACCGCCGCTACGCCTACCCGCTGCTGCTGGTCAGCATCCTGTGCCTGGCGGCGGTGCTCAAGATCGGCTCGCGCGCCGGCGGCGCCATCCGCTGGTTCAGGCTGGGCCCGCTGTCTTTTCAGCCCAGCGAGCTCTGCAAGCTGGCGCTGTGCATCTACCTCGCCTCGCTGCTGGCGCGCCAGGCCGAGAAGGTGCGTGTCTTCTCCGTCGGCTTCCTGCCGCCGCTGCTGGTGACGGGGGTGATGATGGGCCTGCTGCTCAAGCAGCCCGACCTCGGCACCGCGGTCATCTTCGGCTGCGTGGCGCTGGGCCTCCTTTTCATCGCCGGCACGCGGTCCTCCTACCTGATCTTCGCGGTGCTGATCGCCGCGCCGGCCGGCTGGCGCTTCATCGTCTCCACGCCGTTCCGCATGCGCCGCATGCTCGCCTTCCTCGACCCCTGGGCCTTCCGGCGCGACGTCGGCTACCAGATCACCGAGTCGCTCATCAGCGTGGGGTCGGGCGGCGTGACCGGCCTCGGCCTCGGCGACGGGCGCCAGAAGCTGTTCTTTCTCCCCGAGGCGCACACCGACTTCATCCTCTCGATCGTCGGCGAGGAACTGGGTCTCCTCGGCGTGCTGTTCGTGATCGCCGCCTTCGCGGTGCTGGTCTGGCGCGGGCTGCGGGCGGCGGTCCGCGCGCGCGACGTGTTCGGCGCCTACCTGGCGTTCGGCATCAGCGCCATGTTCGGGCTGCAGGCGCTGGTCAACATCGGGGTGGTCCTGGGCTCGCTCCCGACCAAGGGGCTGCCGCTGCCGTTCATCAGCTACGGCGGCACGTCGCTGGTGATGAGCCTGTTCATGGCCGGCGTGCTGGCCAACATCTCGGCGCGCAACCCCGAGCCGCACGAGTGGCAGCCCGGGGCCGCCCGCGCGGGCAAGGGGGCCAACCGCCGCCTCGACGCCGGCCCGCGCCTGATCGTCGAGGTAGGTCCGAAGCCGCCCGCGCGCCCGCCCGCGCCACGCCCGGACGGTCCGGACACAGAGGCCGCCCCCTCGCCGCCATGAGCGACCCGCGTCCGCTCCGGGTGCTGATCGCGGGCGGCGGGACCGGCGGCCACCTCTACCCCGGGATCGCCGTGGCCGAGGCGATCACCGCCGCCGGCGGCGAGGTGGTGTTCGTGGGCACCGAACGGGGCCTCGAGACCAAGCTGGTTCCGAAGGCCGGATTTCCGCTCGAGCTTGTCAAGGTGAGCGGGCTCAAGCGGATGGGCCTGGCGGGGACGCTGCGCGGGCTCGGCCGGCTGCCGCGCGCCTTTCTCGAGTCGCGCCGCATCCTGCGCCGCCACCGCCCCGACGTCGTGCTCGGCGTGGGCGGCTACGCCTCTGGCCCGCTGGTCTTCGCGGCGGCGCTCTCCGGCTACCCGACTGCGGTGCAGGAGCAGAACAGCGTCCCCGGCTTCACCAACCGGATCCTGGGGCGCCTGGCCCGCCGGATCTTCATCGCCTTCGACGAGGCGGCGGGGGCCTTCGCCCGCCGCAAGCTCCGCTTCACGGGCAACCCTGTGCGGCGCGCGCTGGTCGAGCGGGCGGCCGCCTTCGCCGGGCGTGACGCCGAGAGCGCCCGGTCGATCCTGATCCTGGGCGGCAGCCAGGGCTCGCGCGCCGTCAACGAGCTCTGCTCGGGGATGGTGCGCGTGCTCGACGCGCGCGGCCGGATGCCGCCCATCGTGCACCAGACCGGGCCCGACGAGCACGAGCGGATGCAGGTGAACTACGCGGCGTTCGGGTACGGCGATCGCGTCTCGGTGCGAGCCTTCATCGACGACATGCCGGCGGCGCTGGCCGACGCCAAGCTGGTGGTGGCGCGCGCCGGCGCGCTGACGCTGGCCGAGCTGGCGATCATGCGGCGCCCGGCCATCCTCATCCCGCTGCCGACCGCCGCCGACGACCACCAGACGCTGAACGCCTACGCCTTCCAGAAGGCGGGCGCGGCGGTCCTCCTGCCACAGGCCGAGGCGTCGGCCACCCGTCTGGCCGACCTCTGCGACGAGATCCTGCAGGATGGCCCCCGCCACGCCGCGATGGCCGAGGCGATGGGGACGCTGGCGCGCGCCCACGCCACCGAGGACGTGGTGGCCGAGCTCTCCGCCATCCGTCGGTAGTGGGACCCTGAGAGGCTTCCCTCCCGCGAAGGCCCCGTAGTGTTAAAACCGCGGCCTCATGTTCCGCAAGCGAGACGTCGCCATTCACTTCGTGGGGATCGGCGGGATCGGGATGTCCGGCATCGCCGAGGTCCTGCTGAATCTCGGCTACCCGGTCTCGGGCTCGGACGTGCGCGAGAGCGACGTGACGCGGCGGCTGGCGACGCTGGGGGCGCGACTCTGCCTCGGCCACCGGGCCGAGAACGTCGAGCGGGCGGACGTGGTCGTCATCTCCAGCGCCGTGCGGGGCGACAACCCGGAGGTGGCCGCCGCCCGCGCGCGCGGAATCCCGGTCATCCCGCGCGCCGAGATGCTGGGCGAGCTGATGCGCGTCAAGGACGGTGTGGCGGTGGCCGGCAGCCACGGCAAGACGACGACCTCCACGATGATCGCCGTCATCCTCGCCGAGGCGGGGCTGGATCCGACCGCGGTCATCGGCGGCAAGGTGCGCGCCTTCGGCTCGAACGCCCGGCTCGGGCAGGGAGAGATCCTGGTGGCCGAGGCCGACGAGTCGGACGGCTCGTTCCGCCACCTGTTCCCGATGGTCGCGCTCATCACCAACATCGATCGCGAGCACCTGGACCACTTCGGGTCGATCGAGGCGCTGGAAGCCGCGTTTTTAGACTTTGCCGAGAAGGTGCCGTTCTATGGATTGGTCGTGATCGGCGCCGACAACCCGACCGCGGCGCGCCTGCCCGCGCGCCTGACCAAACGCCACCTGACCTACGGCCTCGAGGCCGGGGACTGGCGTGGCGAGATCCTCGACGCGGGGCCGACCGGCACGCGGTTCCGGGTCCGGGTGCGCGGCAAGCTGCACGGCGAGGCGCAGATCCGCATGCCGGGCGTCCACTACGCGGAGAACGCGCTGGGCGCGCTGTGCGTGGCCGACTTCCTGGGCGTGCCGTTCGCCGACGCGGGGGCGGCGCTGGCCGGCTTCCAGGGGGTCGACCGACGGTTCTCGCTGCGTGGCGAGGCCGGGGGCGTGCTGGTCGTCGACGACTACGGGCACCATCCGACGGAGCTGGCGGCCACGATCGCGGCGGCGCGGCTGCACGGCCGGCGCCTCCTGGTGGCGTTCCAGCCGCACCGGTACACCCGCACCCGCGATCTGCTGGGGGACTTCGCGCCGGCGCTGGGAGGCGCGGACCAGGTCTTCTTGACCGACGTCTATCCGGCGGGCGAGGCGCCCATCGCCGGGGCCGACGCCGCGGCGCTGCTGGCGACGTTCCCCCAGGGCGCGCCGGTGCGGCACGTCCCCCGCGGCGCGCTCTCGGCGGCGCTGCGCGACGCCGCGCGCCCCGGCGACCTGGTGCTCTGCCTCGGCGCCGGCGACATCACCGCCGTCCCCGCCGAGCTGCTGGCCGCGCTGGGCGCGCGCGGAGGCGCCGCGTGAGCGGGAGGGCCGAATGAGGAACGGCGCCGGCGCGACCGCCGACCCCGCCGAACCGCGCATCACCGTCGAGCATCCGCCCGTCAAGCGCCGGCTGTTCCGGCGGCGCAGCAACCGCCGGATCACCGTGGCGCGCCCCTCGATCTCCACGTTGCTCGCCGACGCCCTGCAGGCCGCGGCGAGTCGGCTGGCGATCGTCGGCAAGGCGCTGGTGGTGGCCGCGTTCGTCGCAGGCGTCGTGTGGGCCGGACGGCAGCTGGTGCGGCACGTGATCGCCTCGCCGCGCTTCGCCGTGCGCGACATCGAGGTAGGCCCCTCGGCGCGGGTCTCCGCCGACGAGATCCGCGACCTGGCCGGGGTCCACGCCGGCGATCGGCTGCTGGCCGTCGATCCGGACGCGGTGGCGGCGCGGCTGGCGACCCACCCCTGGATCCTCTCGGCGCGCGTCCGGCGCCAGCTGCCGTCGACGCTGGCGATCGAGGTGACCGAGCGGCGCGCGGTGGCCAGCGCGATGCTCGGCGCGCTCTACCTGCTCGACGGCGCCGGGCGGCCGTTCAAGCGGGCCAGCTTCGCCGAGGCCGACGGGCTGCCGGTCATCACCGGCGTGACCCGCGATCAATACGCGAGCGTGCGGGTGACCAGCGAGGCGGTGTTCCGCCAGGTGCTGGGCCTCTACGCCACCTACGCCGACGGCCACCCGGAACGCCCCAAGCTGTCGGAGATTCACGTCGACACGCGGGCCGGGTTCTCCCTGGTGCTTTACGACGGGGGCGGCGACATCCGGCTCGGACGCGGCGACTTCGAGGCCAAGCTGGCCCGGTTCGACCGCATCTTCGCGGCCCTGGGGCCGCGCGGCCCGACGGCGCTGAAGACGGTCTACCTCGACGGCCCCCTCTCCGACCGGGTGGCGATCCGGATGGCGGCGGCGCCCGAGGCGCCCGGCGAGCGCCCGACCGTCGCCAGCGAGAAGCCGCACCCGGCGCGCAAGCGCCCCGAGCCGCCCGCCGCGCCCCAGCCTCCCGCCAGCGACGAGGACTAGCCGGTGGCCGGCTACTCCGGAACGCCCCTGCCGAAGAAGCTGGGGATCAAGGAAGGGGCTCGGGTGGGGCTTTCGCGCCCGCCCGATGGGTTCGCCGCGACGCTGGGCGACCTCCCCGACGGCGTCACCGCCCGCCCCGTCGGGCGGGGGACGGGAAAGCTGGACGTCATCGTCTGCTTCGCGCGTACGGTCAAGGAGCTGGCGGCCGACCTGGCCGTCCTCCCGGCGCGCCTCGATCCGGCGGGCGGCCTCTGGATCGCCTGGCCCAAGAAGTCCTCGGGGGTCGCGACCGACCTCACCGAGGCCGAGGTCCGGGGCCGGGGCCTCGCCACCGGCCTGGTCGACAACAAGGTGTGCGCCATCGACGACACCTGGTCCGGCCTCCGGTTCGTCGTGCGGGTGGCCGACCGCGACCGCGCGCAGCCGACGAAAAAGTAAAAAATTTCGGGGTAGCGGCAAACGCGGTGAAGATTGGGACCGCATGCCCAGGAGATCTTCGGACATCATCGTCGGCCTCGACATCGGCACGACCAAGATCGCCTGCGTCGTCGGCGAGATCGGCGAAGAGGGGCTCGACATCATCGGCGTGGGGACCCACCCGTCGCGCGGCCTCAAAAAAGGGGTCATCGTCAACATCGACTCGACGGTGGCCGCGATCAAGCAGGCGGTGCAGGAAGCCGAGAGCATGTCCGGCTGCGAGATCTCGCAGGTCTACGTCGGCATCGCCGGCGGCCACATCAAGGGCGTCAACTCGACCGGAACGGTGGCGATCAAGGACAAGGAAGTCCGCCCGCCCGACGTGCAGAAGGTGCTGGAGCTGGCGCGGGCCATCGCGCTGCCGGTCGACCGCCACATCGTCCACGTGCTCCCGCAGGAGTACAAGATCGACGGCCAGGACGGCGTGCGCGAGCCGCTCGGCATGTGCGGCGTGCGCCTCGAGGCGCGGGTCCACATCGTGACCGCCGCCGCGGCCGCGGCGCAGAACATCATCAAGTGCTGCACCCGCTGCGACCTCGAGGTGCTGGACATCGTGCTCGAGCCGCTCGCCTCGGGCGAAGCGGTGCTGGAAGAGGACGAGATGGGGCTGGGCGTCGCGCTGGTCGACATCGGCGGCGGCACCACCGACATCGCCATCTTCACCGAGGGGGCGGTGGCGCACACCAGCGTCATCCCGATCGGCGGTCACCAGCTGACCTCGGACATCGCCTTCGGCCTGCGCACGCCGCCGCACGAGGCGGAGAAGATCAAGATCCGCTCGGGATGCGCGCTGTCGGCGATGGTCGGCGAGGACGAGACGCTGGAGGTCGCCTCCGTCGGCGGGCGCGCGCCGCGCGTGCTGTCGCGCCACAACCTCTGCCGCGACATCATCCAGCCGCGCATCGAGGAGATCCTTTCTTTTGTCAAAGCGGAGATCGTCCGCCTCGGGTGCGAGGATCTGCTCGCCTCGGGCGCGGTACTGACCGGCGGCACCACGCAGCTCCCCGGCATGACCGAGCTGGGCGAGGAGATCCTCGGCATCCCGGTCCGCCGCGGCGTCCCCAAGGGGGTCGGCGGGCTGGCCGAGGTGGTCCACAACGCGACGTTCTCGACCGCGGTCGGCCTCGTGCAGTACGGCGTCAAGCGCCAGGGCTCGACCCGCGTCACCGACGCGCCCCAGAAGCGCGGCCTCTTCTCCCGCCTCCGCCGCACGCTCTCGACGGCGTTCTAGCCTCGTCAGCGGAGCGACTGGCTGACCAGATCCGGGCGGCGCAGCTCGAGGGCGAAGTCCCGGAGCGGAACGCTCTGCACGGTCCCGTCGGGGGCCACGCCCTGCGCGCGAAGGATGCGCTCGCCCAGCGTCGTCCCCGCGAAGTAGCCGGACGGTGTCCAGACCACGAAGTCACGCCCCGGGCCCGCGAAGGCGACGGAGACTTCGATCTCCCCCGAATCGGCGTCGAGCCAGCGGATCGTCCCGTCGTCGAGCGTGACGACGGCGGTCCGCCCGTCGTCGGAGAGCGCGGCGCCCCGGATCGACCCGGGCGGGCGGATGCTCCACAGCAGCGCCCCCCCGCGCGCGAACATGTAGAGCCGCCACTCGCACCCCAAGAGGAAGCGGTCGTGGGCCGCGTCGATCGCCAGCGCGCGACAGGTCTCCGACGGCTGCACTGGCAACCGCGCGCCGTCGAGCGCGGGATCCATCTCGTTCTTCCAGTGCTCGAGCGCGTACCCCTCCCGCGCGACGACGGGCGGGCGCAGCGTCGGTCGATCCCCCGGGGAGAGCAGCGCCAGCTTCTTGAGGTCGAACGCCTCGGTCTGCCGATCGCCCGGCCGCCAGGTGAACTCCACCACGGTCGCGTCGGCCGAGGTTCGCAGCGCTGGGTCCTGGCCGGTGAACTGAACCCCCGCCGCGCCGTGGCGCCAGCGTGGACGCCCGTTCGCCTCGAGCACCCCGACCAGCGGATCCTGCGCGGCCACCAGCAGCGCCCCGGCCCTCAGTCCGATGAGGCGGGTGACGGTGTTGTCGGACAGCGACCAGCTGGGAAGCGGCGCCCCCTCGCGTGACCAGCGGCCGATCGTCTGGAAGCGGTGAGAGCTTCCGCTGGCGAAGATCTCACCGCCGTCGGGTGACCAGGCCACGATCTCCGGCCTCTGGTCGTTGGCCATGGTCAGCTCCCGGACCGTCGAGAGATCGGGGACCCGGAGGAGGCGCGCCACCGGCTTCGACAGGAACCCCACCAACAGGCTCTCGCCGCGGGGGTCGAACGCCAACCGGTGGGCGGGCTCGGCGAAGCTCGCGCGCGCGAGCAGCTGGAGATCGGGCCCATAGAGCCGCACCCCCCGATCCCACGAGGCAGCCGCCAGCCGGCCCAGTCGGTCGAACGCCAGTCCGTAGACATCCCGTCCGTACTGGCGGTCTGCAAAGATCTGACGATAGTCGGCGGTGTCGAAGACGCGCACGCCGGCATGCCCCCAGAGCCCGGCGGCCAGGCGCCGGCCGTCGCGCGAGTAGCACAGCGAGAGGATGGTCCCGCTTCGAGGATCGACCGTCTGGACACGGCGCCAGTCGGCGGTGCGGTAGACGTAGATCTTCCCCTCGGTGACGCCGACGGCGACCTGCTTCCCGTCGGGCGCCACCGCCACGGAGGTGATCTCGCCTTCCGAACCAGGCCCGGCCGTTCGGAGGACGGCCATGGCGCGCCCGCTCCAGAGCGACCAGACCCGCGCCGTCTTGTCGCCGGAGACGGTCACCGCGAACGTCTGGGCGCCGTCGACGTCGGCGTCCGCGATGTCGGTCTGGTGCATCCCGGTATCGATCGAGATCTCGGCGTTGGTCAGCTCCGGGTAACGGGCGCTGAACCGGCGCTCGAGCGAGACCGGCGCCGAAGCGCGCGGCGGAACCGGCGGCGCGGGCGCCGTCGGCGGCAGGGCCGGATGCGCGGGCCCCCCCATCGTCCCCATGAAGGGCCGCACCAACCGGGCGACGTTCTCCAGCGTGGCGGTGGGGGCAGAGAGCGCGAGCTCGATGCCGTCGGCGCCGCCGGAGAGGGTGAGCGCCAGGGGCGCGCGCAGCTCGGCGAGGCCGGGGACGGCCGCGATCAGGTGGCGGATCTGTCGCAGGCTGGGGTCGTCGCTGCCCGCGATCGTCATGAAGATCGCCGGCAGATCGAAGAGCAGCACGTCGTTGGCGCGCGTGGTGTGGGCCAGCGCGGCGGCGAGCTCCCCGCCGGACCGGGGCGTGGCCGTCGCGGGCGCCCGCGCGAAGGCGGCCAGGAGGTCGCGGGGGTGCCGCCCCTGCGCGGTGAGCAGTCGGCCATCCTTGACCATGACCGCCGTCCGCCGGGTGTCGTCGCCGCCCAGCGCGGACCGCCGCGCGGCCTCGGCGATCCGGTCGCGGTCGGGAGCCTGCGGCTCGTCGATCTCGACGGCCTCGCCGTGGCGCTCGATCACGGGCGGCGGCTGGGCGACCCCGCCGAGAGGCGCCATCCAGCCGTGGAGCGCCCGCGTGAGGTCGACGTACCGCTCGAGCACCTCGCGCCCGCGGACGTGCGGCTTGAGCGACCAGGCGCAGGTGGACTCCAGCGCTCCGGCGACCCGCGCCACGCACGAGCCGCTGCCGACGATCTCGCGCTGGAGGCGGTCGAGGGCCAGCGCCAGCGGCTTCGCCTGCGTGCCCGCCCGCTCGACGATGGCCTGGACCACCGGGAGCAGCAGCCCGGGCTCACCGAGGGAGAGCACCACCAGGCTGTCAGGGCCGATGGGCAGCCGGGCGTCGAGCGCGTGGGGGCGGGCGCTCGCCGCCGAGCGGTCCAGGTCGGTCCCCGCCGTGGGAACGACGCGCAGCCGGAGCGCGAACCCGACCTCTTCGTTCGCCTCGACCGAGACGCGCGCGAGCCGCGTCTCGGCCACCAGATCGGCCAGCGGGCCTCCCAGGCCGGCGACCAGCGCCGCCAGCGCGGGCGAGACGCCCGGTTGGCCGGTCTTCGTCCGGGTGGACATCGCGCGCGCGCCCGCCGGCAGGGCCATCCGGATGGCGCCCGGCAGCCACAGTCCGAACACCTGGGGATTGACCTCCACGCTGGTCAACGCCGGCGTCGACCCGGCAGAGCCGCGGGCCAGCTCCTCGAGCGCCCGCGCGCCGCAGGACGCGATCGCGCCCTGGGCCTTCGACAGGAGCAGCGTACGGTCGGAGATCCCGGCGTACACCAGCCCGCCGGCGGGAGACGAGCGCGCCGACTCTCCCTCTCGGCGCCGCACCTCGGCGCCGAGTCCGCCGAGCGCGCGGCGAGCCGAGGCGTCGTCCTGGAACGGAAGCGCCAGGCAGACGTCCAGCTGAAACCCGAAACCGCGGGCGACCCCCACGATGACGGCCGCGCGCGCCGGATCGATCGCCCCCACGTCCGCGCGGTCGAGCCGGGCGCCCATCGCCCGCACCATGAGCTCGAGCAGCGTCTCCTGCGTGTCGAGCGGAACGCCGAGCCGGCGCGCGAGCGGGGCCAGCTGCCTTTCCGCCTCGGTCCGGGCGGCGACCCGGGCGACGAAGGCCAGGCGTCTTTGAACGGGCGCGACCGCCGCGAGCGCGATCGGCGGCAACGGCGCCGGCGCAACGACGGCCGGGGGCGCCGGCGCGGGCGGCGGCGCCGGCCGGGCGGGCGGTGGCTGACCGCCGTAGCTGCGGCAGCTCGCCGACAGCGCGACGAGCGCGATCAGCCGGACCAGGCGCGCCGAGGCGCAGCGCGCGCTCACGGGCTCGGCTCCTCGGCCCGGATCCGCTGCACGGAGCCCAGGGCCTTCCGGACGCGGTCGAGCTCGGCGGGGCGGGCCCCGGAGACGATGTCGACGTCTCTGCCGCGCCGGAGCAGCGCCAGGACCAGGCCGGGAGCCGTCTCCATGCGCAGGGCGCCCGCGCCATCCGGCTGCGAAAAGGAGTCCGGGAAGCGGTCGGGCAGCGTCGACTCGTAGGCGTCGAAGAAACGAACCGCGTCCGCCTCCGAGTCCCAGGTGGTCGCCGTCAGCGTCAAGGTGCGGTCTCCGACGGCCCAGGACCAGTAGCGGTCGCCGCCCCAGCCAGCCGCGGCCGCCTCGGGCTCGGGGAGGCCCCAGGTCTTGAAGTAGACGCGCCAGCCGTGCTCGCCGATCACCTCCGATTGCAGCGGTCGCGCCGCGGGGAGGGGGCCGGTGCGGTCCGGGAGCCGCAGCCGCACCGGCGGGTCGCGGTGGCCGAGCAGCTTCCCGGCCGGGTGGAGCGCCTGCTCGGTGGAATCGGGCGGATGCCGGAAGAGCGCCTCGACGGCCGGCCAGCCGCCCGCCGCCCAGACCTGGGAGATCATCTCGGCGCCCTTGAAGTAGGGGTCGAACAAGGGGAGCGTCACCACGACCGGGAGGTGGGCCAGCGCCTCGAGCTCGCGGCGCGCCTCGGAGTCGACCCGCTCGGCGGTGCTCCCCTCCCGCGCGTTGGTCACCATGTCGAGCATGTCCATCGCCGCCAGCAGGCGCGTGCCGAGCCGCAGCTCGGCCACCGCCCACGGCCCCAGCCGGCGCTCGGCCGGCGGGCCGTCGCCCAGCCCGTGCGCCATCATCAGGAAGGTCGCTTCCCCCTCGACCACGAAACGGCGGGCCAGCCGTTGATCGTCGTCCAGCCGCGGATCGTCGGTGAACGCGCGCAGGTCGAAGTGCTGGTCCTGCAGCGCGTGGACGAGCTCGTGCGAGATGACGCGGGCGTGCTTGGGATCCTCCAGGGCCAGGTGCTCGCCGATCACCTTGAAGGAGCGCTGCTCGGGATCGTAATAGGCCGACACCTGCGTGGCGAGCGCCTCCTCCATCGCCTGCGCGAGATCGAAGTCGCGCGGCGCGAACCCCAGCGCCGCGTAGGCGCGCGACAGGTCGGTCGACTTCTCGGCGGGGAGCTCGCGCGAAAGATCGCGCCGGACCTTGTCGCGAAAAGCCCCCCGGCTCTCGGACTCGAACGGGACGCGCCACTTGAAGGGGAGCCCGCGGAGCGCGGCCAGCTCGGTCTCGAGGTCGACCATCCAGGGCGGATCGGGCGCCGGCACCACGGCCGGCGTCGGAGGAACGCTGGCCGCCAGCAGGGGCGCCTTCGCCGGCGCCCCGGTACGAGCCGCGCAGCCGGCGAGCAAGACGGCGCAGGCGAGCGCAGCTGGAGAACCCGGCCTGCGCGCCCCATGCACGCGACCATTATGCCTGAGCTCGCGCCGCCGCCCTCAACGACGCCCCGGGCGGCGGAGAAAGAGGTGATGGTCCGCCCGACGCCACGGTGCAGGCGTTCAGGTGCGAGCGGCTCGGAGCTCCGCCGCCGGGCGCACCGACGCGCGCCGCCGGAAAAAACAGGTGAAAAATTAGCGTCGTGGGCCGAGGCATGGGATCGATCTTTCATGCTCGAATTCGACGAGGAAGCTCAGGGTCCCGGCCGTCCCGTCATCAAGGTCATCGGCGTCGGCGGCGGCGGCGGTAACGCGCTCAACACGATGATCGAGGCCGGCGTCGAGGGCGTCGACTTCATCGTGGCCAACACCGACGGCCAGGTGCTGGAGGCGAGCCTGGCGGGCGTCAAGGTCCACCTCGGGCGCAACCTGACCAAGGGCCTCGGCGCCGGAGCCAACCCGGAGATCGGCCGCGCGGCCGCGCTCGAGGACGCCTCGCGCGTCGCCGAGGCGCTGACCGGCGCCGACATGGTCTTCGTCACCGCCGGCATGGGTGGCGGCACCGGCACCGGCGCCGCGCCGGTCATCGCGCAGATCGCGCGTGACGTCGGCGCGCTGACCGTCGGCGTGGTCACCAAGCCGTTCGCCTTCGAGGGCTCGCAGCGCAAGAAGAAGGCCTCGGCCGGCATCAACGAGCTGTCCAAGGCGGTCGACGCGTTGATCGTCATCCCGAACGATCGGCTGGTCTCCCTGGCCGGCATGAAGATGACGCTCAAGGACGCCTTCGCCATGGTCGACAACGTCTGCGTGAACGCCGTGCGCGGTATCAGCGACCTGGTGATCGCGCCCGGCCTCATCAACGTCGACTTCGCCGACGTCCGCACCATCATGACCGGCATGGGCCGCGCGCTCATGGGGACCGGCATCGGCAGCGGCGACAAGCGCGCCATCGAGGCCGCGCAGATGGCGATCAGCTCGCCTCTGCTGGAGGACGTCTCGATCAACGGCGCCACCGGCATCCTGCTGAACATCACGGGCGGCCCCGACCTGACGCTGGCCGAGATGAACGAGGCCTGCAGCCTGATCGCCGAGGCGGCCGATCCCGACGCCAACATCATCTTCGGCTCGGTCATCGACGCCAACGCGGGCGACCAGGTCCGCATCACGGTCATCGCCACCGGCTTCCAGTCGCACGTCCAGGATCACCCGACGCCGACGGTCGGGCGCGCGCCGACGCGCGGCCGCGAGAACCAGATGGCCCTGCCGATGCAGCCCGCCGCCGCGGCCCCCGCGATGCCGACGGCCCCCTGGCCGACCGCCCAGACGCCGACCAACCGCGGTGGGTACGCTGCGCCGGCGCCTGCCAGCGAGACGATCAACACCGACGACTTCTACCTCAACATGGAGCAGATCCCGCCGGCCGGCCCGGCCGCGCAGGGCGGCTCCGAGTGGACGCCGCCCGAGCGCCCGATCATCCGCCCGCAGACGACCTCGGCGCCGATGCAGCGCCGCGCCTCGGGCCAGGTCCCGGCGCAGCGCCCGGCCGACGAGCTGGGGGTCGAGGAGTCGGAGTTCGACAAGCCGACCTACCTGCGCCGCGGCCTGTACGCCCCCGAATAACGCAACCGCCGACGGCGGCGCCCCGATAAGGGGCCCATGCCGCTGTCACCGTCGGTCCTCCTCGCCGCCGCGCTCGAGACCCTGTGGCCGGCGGCCTGCGCCGCCTGCGATCGGCCGATCCCGGACGCGGCGCTGTTCTGCGCCCTCTGCTACCAGTCGGTGAGCCCGCTGTTCGGTGCGTGCGCCGGCTGCGCGCTGCCGATGCTCGACCCCGACGACGCGGCCCAGCCGGGGACGCGCTGCCGGACTTGTCGCCGCGTGCCGCTCCCGTTCGCGGCGGCGACGGCCGGCTTCGAGTACGGCGAGGCGCTCGCCCGTGGCCTGGTGCGGATGAAGCACGGCGGGCGACGTCACCTGGCGCGGCGGCTGGCGCGCCTCCTCGTCCGACCGCTGGCCGAGGCCCTGGCGCGCGGCGGGTTCACGCGCGCCGACGCGATCGTCGCCGTCCCGCTGCACGAGGCGAGGCTGCGGACCCGCGGGTTCAACCAGGCGCTGGAGCTGGCGCGCTGGGCGCTGGACGGGCTGGCCCGCACGCCCGCGCTGGCGCCGCGCGGCGGATTGCCCGCGCTCGAGCGCCACCTTCTCCGGCGCGTCCGCCCGACGCGCGCGCTCGGCCACGCTGGGCCCGCGGCCCGCTTCACCGAGGTCGCCGGCGCCTTTCTCTGCGAGGACCCGGCCCGCCTGCGCGGCCGGCGCGTGTTGCTGGTCGACGACGTCTACACCACCGGCGCCACCTTCGGCGCCTGCGCCGACGCCCTCCTCCGCGCCGGCGCCCGCGAGGTGCACGCCCTGGCCCTCGCCCGCGCGGTCTAGCGGGATGGGAACCCTGGGAGGGTTCCCAAACCCTCCCGCGATGAGCTCCGGCCGGCAAACCCGGCCTGCGCTCGACGCGATCGGGGCGGTCTAGAACCCGATGCCGGCCGAGAACACGAAGCCGTCGCTGTAGTGGCGCGGCGGGTTCGGCACCGTGGTCCCGGAGGGACTGGCGACCTCCAGCTCGGCGAACGTGTTGAAGAAGTAGCCGACCTCGGCGCGCACCTGGACCGACGAGAGTCGCCCGAGCAGCAGCCCCGCCGTCGGTTGCAGGATCATCCCGCTCGCCCCCTGCCCGCCCAGCTGCATCGACGCCCAGCGGACCTGGACGCCGACATAGGGAGTGAAGTCCTCGCGCAGGAATGGGTAGTAGGCGCCGATCGCCGCGTCCATGAAGAACCGCCCCTCGGCGCCGCCGCCGATGTCCACCGCCAGGTCGGCCATCCACGAGCGCGCGTCGTAGAGCCACACGAGCCCGCCGGCGGTCAGCGTGTCGAAGTTGTTCCCAGCCGCATTGAAGGGCGCCAGCTCCGAGATGCGGACGCCGAACGTCTTGTTCGCTTCGCGCCTGTTCAGCGCCATCGTCTCCTTGCCGGTGACGGTCTCGAGCTCCGCGCTCTCGCGCACCGGCTTGCCCGTCTGCATCCCGTGAACGAGACGCTGGATGGCCACGTCGAGCTCGTCGGGTCCCCCGGTGATGAGGATGCTGTCCCAGTAGACGACCTGCGCGGTGCCGGTCGAGTAGGCCGTCAGCCGGAGGCGCGCGGAGCTGCCGAAGTGGGTCAGGCGCAGCACGATCGTCAGCTCGGCGCCGACCGCCGCGCCCAGGCGTGCCGCGTCCACCGCGGTCGGCTCCTCGTTCAGCGCCGCGGGCGGCGGACCCGGAGCAGGCGCGGCCCCGGGAAACGGCGCGGCGCCCGGGAGCGGCGCGGCCCCCGGGGGTGCGACGACCGGCGGTGGCGCCGCCGGCTCGATGACGGTGTAGCTGCCCGCGCGTTGCAGGTGGTCCTTCAGGATGTCGCGCGCCGCGCGCAGCAGCTCGGGCGCGACGTTGTCGCCGGTCGGCGGCAGCACCGCCACCGTCTGTGGGCGCACCGGTCCGTCGATGGCGAAAGCGCGCGGCGCCGCCAGCACGGCAGCCACAAGCGACACGACGATCGAAGCGCGGCCAAGCACGCCCCGAAGAAGACCCCCGAGCAGACGAGGAACGCTGGTCACGGCAGCCTCCTGGAACGGAATCTTCGACGATCGCATCGGGGCAGGCGCTGCAAATGAAGCCCATCATCGCCGGGAGCCGAACAACTTGAAACCCCGGCGCGCGGACGTCGAATCGGCGATGGTGCAGCCGAAAAAGTTGGAGGTCCGGTGGTTGGCCGGCGGACCGTTCACGAAGAACAGCGAACAGCCGCTCGCCCAGATCGACGAAGCCGCGAGGGCCGCGAGCCAGCCGGCGCCGAAACGAAGAGGTGAGCCCATCGTCGGCCGGAAGCGAGCAAGCGCGGTGCCAATCGTCGCCGATCGTCATCTTGCGCTCCGCATTGTAGTCTTCGCCGTCATGGCCAAGCCGACCCCCGCCGCCGCCGAGGCGGTGAAGGTGCTCGCCCGCAACAAGAAGGCGCGCCACGAGTACCACGTCGACGAGACGCTGGAGGCCGGCATCGTGCTGGTCGGTTCGGAGGTCAAGTCGATCCGCGACGGCAAGGTCACGCTGGTCGACGCCTTCGCCGACGTCGACCGGGGCGAGGCCTGGCTGCATCAGATGGACATCGGCGTGTACGCCTTCTCGCACCAGCGCAACCACGACCCGCGGCGCAAGCGCAAGCTCCTGCTGCACCGGCGAGAAATCGACCGTCTCGCCGACAAGATCCGTGAAAAAGGGAGCACGCTGGTGCCCCTGTCGCTGTATGAAAAGAAGGGGCGCGTGAAGGCCGAGCTGGCCCTGGTTCACGGCAAGCAGAGCTGGGACAAACGTGAAGACGCCAAGAAGCGAGAGAGCCAACGTGAGATCGACCGCGCGATGGCCAGCCGCCGTCGCTAGCGCTCTGGCCATCCTTGCCGGCTGCAGCGGCAGCCACACGTCCGGGATCGCCACGGTGACGCCGCCCGGGGAGGCTGGTGTCTCGCCCATCGACGGGAGCACCGTGACCAGCGACGGCGGAGCGGACGGCGACGCTGGCTCCTGCACGACCAGCATCCAAGAGTGGCCCGACGAAGGGGCGACGCACATCCCCTGCACCTCGACCGTCGACTACCTGACCGAGCCCCCGTCGTCGGGGAACCATTACTCCTGCTGGGCCGCCTACCAGACCTACAGCGCGCCGATCCCTTGGGGGAACCTGGTCCACTCGCTGGAGCACGGCGCGATCGTGATCGTCTACAACTGCCCCGACGGGTGCGCCGCCGACGTGGCCAACATCCAGGCCTTCATCGACGGGCTGCCGCTCGACAGCGACTGCGCGCCCTCGCTGGGCAAGAACCGCGTCATCCTGATGCCCGATCCCGATCCGAACCTGGGCGTGCGCTTCGCCGCCTCGTCGTGGGACTGGACCCTCCGCGCCGACTGCTTCGATCCGGCCGCCTTCCGGCAGTTCTTCGACCAGCACTACGATCATGGCCGCGAGGTGATCTGCAGCGACGGCTGGCAACCCGCCGATCTCTGCAGCGACGTCTGCCCGTAGGCGCTACCCGCCGAACAGCCGTTCGATGAACGCGTGCAGCTCGGCCCGGGGCGCGTCGACGAAGCTGCGGCCGATCTGCGCCGCCAGCCGCGCCAGCGCGGGGCCTGATTCGGCGACCTGGTCGAGCTCGCGGCGCGCCTCCTGGCGAAGGGCGGCTTGCGCGGCCGGGCGCTGCGCCAGATCGACCAGCGCCTCGAGCGCCACGAAGCGGCGCGTGCTGTCGGCGTCGGAGGTGAGCAGCCGGTGCGCCAGGGTCTTGGCGTCGAGCTGCTGGGCCCAGACGGCGGCCAGCGCGGGCAGCGCGGCGCTGCGGACGTCGTAAGCCGGATCGCGCACCGCCCGCTCGAGCGCCGGCGCCACGCGCGCCGGTGCCCGCGGCGCCAGCTTGCCCAGCGCGCGCGCGGCCGCCGTGCGCAGCGACTCGCTGCGCGAGGCCATCGCCTCGTCGAGCAACCGGAACCCGCCGTCGCCCGGATCGGGCAGCGCGCCGATGCCGGCCACCGCCGCCTCGCGCGCCGCCCGGTCCCCCCCGTGGAGCATCGCCTCGAAGGTCGGCAGGACGTCGCGCGCGCCGCCGCCGCCCGCCGCCCCGGAGAGGAGGCGCATCGCCTCGGCGCGCACCGCCTCGGACCGATCGTCGACGGCCCCGCGCACGATGTCGAGCCGCGGGCTGGCCCCGCCGTCGCGCGCCGCCGCGACCGAGCCCCCCGCGCCGGCCGCCCGCACCGCCTCGAGCCGCACCGATTCGTCGCCGTCGCGCGCCGCCTGCTTGAGGATCCCCCACAGCTCGGCCTTGACCGCCGCGGCCACGATGGCCTGCCGCTCGGCGACGTCGCCCTGAACCAGCGCCCCCTCGAGCGCGCGCTCGGCGTCGGCCGCGCGCCGCCGCACCGCCGGCGCCCCCGGCGCAGCCGCCAGCGCGGTGAAGGCGCGCTCGGCCGCGGCGCGCACCTCGCGGTTCGGATCGCCGACCAGCTTGAGCAGCGAAGGGAACACCACCTCGGCGCCCGCGCCGCTGACGCCGCCGATCGCCTGCGCCGTCGCGATGCGCACGGCCGGCTGATCCGACTCGGCCAGCTCGGCCGCCATCCGTCCCGCCCCCTTGGGATCGGCGGCGGCGACCTCACCGAGGCAGGCGGCGGCGGCGGTCCGCACCTCGTCGCGGTCGTCGCGCGAGGCGATGCGCAGGTAGGGCGAGGCCGCGGCGCCGTTCTTCTTGGCCAGCGCGCAGAAGCCGTTGGTGGCGGCCAGCCGGGTGGCGACGTCCGGGTCCTTGATCGCGTGCGCCAGCGGCGGCAGCGCCGCGGCGGGGCGGCTCTCGCCGAGGTGGGCGAGCGCCTCCACCAGGCTGCGGCGGACCGCGGGGCGGACGGTCTTCACCGCGCGCCCCAGCATGTCGGCGACCTGCCCGGAGTACTGCGCCGACAGCACCAGCGCCGATTCGATCGCCGCCCGCTCGACCTCCGGGCTGGGGTCCTTGAGCGCCTTGTCGGTCAGGTCGAGGCCGTCGCGGCGCAGGGCGCCGAAGGCGCGCGCCGCCTCGATCCGCACCTCGGTCGCCGGATCGTAGAGCATCGACTTGAGCGGCTTCTCGGCGTCGTCGGGGCGGCTGGCGGCCACCGCGCCCCACACGGCCGCGCTGGCCGCGCGCGCGGCGGGCGGTCCCTTCATCTCGGTCCGCGCCAGGTCCTCGGCCTCGGGAACGGAGATGAGGCGGGCGTAGAGCGGCAGGGCGGCGGCACGCAGCCGCGGCGAGGCCTCGGGACGGATCGCCTTCTCCAGCACCGGTTTGAGCGCAGGCGAGGGGGCGCCGGCCCGGCGCAGGATCGAGAGGGCGGCGACCCGCACGTCGTCAGCCACCTTCTCGTTGGTGACCACCCGCCCCAGCGCGGCCGCGCTCTGGGTGGGCGCCTTGGCAGCGATCGACTCGAACAGCGTCAGGGCCGCGCGACGCGCCCCCGCGTCCGGGCTCTGCAGCACGTCGACCAGGGCCTCGACCACCACGGCCGGGGCGCGCTCGGCCAGCGCCGCGGTCTCCGCCTCGGCCCGCCGTCGCAGCGTCGGGTCCGAATCCCGCAGGGCCAGCGTGAGGATCCCGGCCGCCTCGGCGGGCGGCAGCGTGGGGGCCTCCTGCAGCACCGCCGCGCGCACGTTGGGCGAGCGGTCGGCCAGCGCCGCGCGGAGGATCGCGGCGTGAGCGCCTTCGGCCGGGCGCGGCTCGGCCTTCTCGGCCGCCCGACGGCGATCGATGCCCGCCGCCACCTCGACGCCACGCCGGCGGATCTCCGCCGCGTGGTCCGCCAGCGCGTCGGCCAGGATCTCGTCCTCGCCGGCGCCGCCGTGCCCGATCACCGCCAGCGTCGAGAGGATCTCCCCGCGCGCCGACGGATCGGCGAAGGCCTGCTTGAGCGCGGCGACACCGTCGGGATCGCCGAGCAGCGCCTTGGCGATCCCGCGCGGCACGGGCCGCAGGCCGTTCAGCACCTCGCGCAGCCAGCCCGGGACGTGCGACCGGCCCCCCGGACCGGGCGGCGGGGTGTCCAGCGTGCCGGTGGCGCCGCCGCTGGCGATGCGGGCCACCGTGTCGTGAGACAGCCCGCCCGCCGTGTAGCCCGTGTCGGCCAGGATCGATCCCAGCGGCGGCCGGTTGGGGATGAAGTTCAGCAGCGACAGCCGCCGCCGCCCGAGCCGCACCACCACGCGCGCCGCGCCTCCGGCGTCGGGAGGATCGAGCGCCAGGGTGTAGGCCCGGCGCGAGTCGGCGAACAGCCCCGCGACGACCAGGGCCACCAGCGCCAGCGCCAGGCCGAGGCGCATGGCCACGCCGCCGACGCTGCGGAACACCGCCCGGCGCTCGTCGTCGGTCAGCGCGCCGCGCAGGTCGCGGCTGATGGCCACGAGCTCGCCGATGCGCAGCCGCTCGCCCGCGGCGCGGCGCCGCATCAAGGTGCGGCGGGCCTGATCGGCGCGCGCCCGATCGGTCATCGTCGAGGCGAGCACCAGGTCGGCGAGCGCCGGGTGCGCCAGCGCGTAGACCTCCTGGCGCCCACGCGGCAACGCGGTCAGCAGGCCCCGCGCCCGCAGCGCGGACAGCGCCTCGGCGCCCAGGTCGCGCCCGTTGCGCGCCCGCGCCGCCAGATCCTCGGCCGACACGCTGCCGGCGGTGGCGGCGGCGATGAGCGCGCGCCGCGCCGGCGCCCCGCCCGACTCGGCCGCCACCCGGTCGAACCAGACCGCGGGCAGCACGGCGGCGCCCCCGCTGCGACGATAGCGGCGCAGCGATCCGAGCCGCAGGTCGGCGATCGCGCGCGCGATGACCTGCAGATCGATGGCCCGGCACGGGCCGTCACGGCAGAGATCAGCGGCCACCGCGCCCGGGAGCCCGTTCTCGAACGGGGTCCCCGACTGGACCGCGCTGCGCTCGAGGATGTCGGCCACGCGCGCCTCGGGGAGCCGGGGCAGCGTCGTCGAGGCCCGCGCGCCGATCTTCGATCGCAGCGCCATCCGCAGCGTCTCGAGCCGCGCGAACGCCGCCTCGTCGATCGACAGCACCAGCCGCAGGAGCGGCCCGCCCTCGTCGACGACCTGCGAGGCGAGCGCGATGACGTCGGTCCCCTCGCCCGACTTGAACGGCAGCGCCTCCTCGAGGTGATCGAGGATCAGCACCAGCCCCCCCTTGGCCTCGCGCGCGACCCCGCCCAGGTAGTTGGCCGGATCCTGCCCCGGAACCGGGGGGGCGATTCCGAGCCGGCTGGTCTCGCGCACCAGCTCCCGCTCGAGGTCCCGGTAGCTTCCCAAGGTCACCGCGGCGACGCCCCGCCGCGCCAGCGCCGGCGTCAGCCCCGCGCGCAGCAGCGACGTCTTGCCGACCCCCGAGGCCCCCATGAAGGTGACGACGCGCGCCTCCCCCGCCAGCAGCTGATCGAGCAGCGCAATCTCGTCATTGCGCCCGAAGAAGGTCTCCGCGCTTCGCTCGTCGAACGCCACGAACGCGCCGAACAGACCGCCGGTGGGGGCGCCGGCCTCGGTCATCCGCGCCTAGCTCTGGCGAATGTCCGACTCCAGCATTTCGGGCTCTTCGTCATAGTCCGAAATGATGATCTCTCGATTGTGGGCGTCCGTCGAGGACGGCGTGAAGAAACCTTCCACCAGGTCGGCGACCTCCTCGTGGGAGGTGCCGCGCTTCACGGTGGCCAGCGCGTAGACCACGTGGCCATCGTCGACGACCGAGAGGAACCCGATCCGGCGGCCGTCCTCGACCGACCACAGGTCCCAGGATTCCCCGGCCTGGGTGCGGGTCACGCGCGTCGCGTAGAACGTGCGCGGCTCGTGGCGGGTGATGGGCGTGATTTTCGGATCGCGTGGCAACCGTCAATCTCCGTCGGAAGGGTGAGGATAACGAGCAACCGCCGTCGCGGCAAGCACCGCGGACAGGCCGGCGCCCGCGGCGGGATCAGGTCGTCCGCAGCTCCACCCAGAACGTGGCCCCGGCGCCAGGGGCGCTGTCCACGCCGATGGTCCCGCCGTGCTGCTCGACGATCGCCCGGCAGAGGTAGAGGCCGAGACCGAGGCCGCCGGTCCCCTCGGAGGCGGCGCCCCGCACGAAGCGATCGAAGACCCGGGCCTGCTCCTCGGGCGGCAGGCCCGGCCCGCGATCGATCACCTCGAGCCGCGCCGAGGTCGCGGCGACCGACGGCGCGAGGCGCACCGTCACGCTCGAGCCGGGCGGCGAGTAGCGGACGGCGTTCTCGAGCAGGTTGGCGAGCACCTGCTGCAGACGTCCCACGTCGGCCGAGACGGTGATGCGCGCCGGCGGCAGTTCCAGCGCGATGGGCGCCGGCTTGCCGCGCCGGAACGTCTCGACGGCCTCGGCGACGACCTCGCGCAGATCGCAGGCGCAGGGGCGAAACGCCAGCTCGCCCAGATCGGCCCGCGTCTGATCGAGCAGATCCTCGACGAGCGCGCTCAGCCGCCGCACCTGCGCGCGCGCGAACGCCAGATCGCCGGCGGCCACCGGCTGGCCCGCCTGCAGCTGCCGCTCGGCCAGCTGCAGCGTCATCGCCAGCGGCCCGAGCGCGTTCTTGATCTCGTGCGCGGCGGCGGCCAGCGCCAGGGTCGAGTCCCCGTCGAGCGCCCGCTCCGCCGTCATGCGCGCTCGAAGATGGCGGTGATCCCCTGCCCGACGCCGATACACATCGTGCAGAGGCCGAAGTTCGCCCGCCGGCGCCCGAGCTCGTGCACCAGCGTCGTCACCAGGCGCGCGCCCGACGCCCCCAGCGGGTGGCCCAGCGCGATCGCGCCGCCGTTGACGTTGACCACCTCGGGGTCGAGACCGAGCTCGCGCACGGAGGGGATCGCCTGCGCGGCGAACGCCTCGTTCAGCTCGACCAGATCGACGTCGCGCACGCTGATCCCGGCGCGCGCGAGCGCCTTCGTCGTGGCCGGGATCGGCCCCAGGCCCATCAGCTTAGGCTCGACGCCGGCGACGGCCGAGGCCACGTAGCGGGCCAGCGCGGGCCGCCCCAGCCGCTTGAGTCCCGCCTCGGAGGCGAGCAGCACCGCCGCCGCGCCGTCGTTGATGCCCGAGGCGTTGCCGGCGGTCACCGTACCGCCCGTCTTGCGGAACACCGGCTGCAGCGCCGCCAGGTCGGCGGCCGTCGTCGCGGGGCGCGGGTGCTCGTCGACCTCGAAGCGTTTGGGCGCCTTCCTGCTGCCGACCTCGACCGCGACGAGCTCGTCGGCGAAGCGCCCCGCGGCCTGCGCGGCCGCCCAGCGCCGCTGGCTCTCGAGCGCGAACGCGTCCTGCGCCTCGCGCGAGACCTGGTGGCGCTCGGCGACCAGCTCGGCCGTCTCGCCCAGCGGGTGCGTGCCGTAGAGCGCCTCCATCCGCGGGTTGACGAAGCGCCACCCGAGCGTGCTGTCGTAGGCGGTCACGTCGCCGCGCGGGAACGCCTCTCGCGCCTTCCCCATCACCAGCGGCGCCCGCGACATCGATTCGACGCCGCCCGCGACGACCAGGTCGGCGTCGCCGACGGCGATGGCGCGCGCCCCGTCGACCACCGCCTCGAGCCCCGAGCCGCACAGCCGGTTGACCGTGGCGCCCGGCACCGACACCGGCAGCCCGGCCAGGAGCGCGCTCATCCGCGCGACGTTGCGGTTGTCTTCCCCGGCCTGGTTGGCGCAGCCGAACTGGACGTCGTCGACGGCGGCCGGCTCGACCCCCGTCCGCTTGACCAGCTCGGCGATCACCAGGGCGCCGAGGTCGTCCGGGCGCACCTCGGCCAGCGCGCCGCGGTGCCGCCCGATGGGCGTGCGCACCGCGTCGACGACGAACACCTCGCGCAGCCGCTCGGCCATCGCGGAGAGTCTACTAAAAGGATCCCATCGCCGCGAACGCCGGGATCGTCGCCCCGGCCGCGTCGCGCATCGGAACCACGGTGGCGATCGGCAACCGCGCCGCGGCCGCGGTGTCGTCGGGCGGAGGCGGGCTCCCCTCGTCGCGCCGCGTGAGCACCAGGCCGCTCACCAGGCCAATCCCACCGCCCAGCAGCGCCGCGCCGGCGACGATGGCGCGATCGCGATCGCTGGGGTTCTGGTTCAGGCAGCTCGGGTTGGCCACGCAGCCGATTGTGGCGCCGGCGACGCCACCGGCGAGCGTAGCCGCGTCGACGAGCAGCACGCGCTGCCACGACGGACCGTACTTCGTCTGGTCCGGCAGGTAGGCGCCGAGGAGCCCGGCGGCCAACCCGACGTTCAGGCCGATCAGCGTTCCGGGCAGGAGATCGAGGACGCTGTTCTCCTGAAACGCGCAGGGAGCCTGGCCGCTCATCGGAGCGATGCAATCATTGTTCGGCCCCGGACCGGCGACCCCTCCGGCGACCTTGTTGGCTACCGGCACGCTGTTGGGATCGCCGCTCATGCTGTCGACCTGGCGAACGGTGTAGGCCCATCCCAGCCCGTAAGGCTTCCAGCGCAGCGCGAGCTGCGTGAGCGCGCCCGACAGAGCGCCGCCGAGCGCCGCGCTCTGGATCAGCGCCACGCGGCCGTAGGTCGGGGCGCGGTGGCGCAGCAGGACGCTGCCGGTCAACCCGAGCGCGAGGCCGGGTGCGCTGCCGATGAACCCGGCGCGCAGCTGGTCACCGAGCGTCCCGCGACAAGGCCCAGGGCCCGGGCACGGGTATTCGCGCTGGTTGCCGGCCGTCACGACCTGCTGCACGACCACCCCCGCGGCCGCACCGTCAGCGAGGCCGATCCACATGCCGCCGATGATGAACAGCGCCTGGTTGTCGGGGATGTAGCTCGGCACGATCGGCGAGGCAATCAGCCAGCCGACGATGCCGCCCGAGATCGCGCCGCCGCTGGCCAACAAGACCGACGACACGTTGGGGTCCTGGAACGAGCTGCCGATCGCCGCCACCACGGCGCCCGCTCCGAAGAGACCGCCGGCGACCGCAGACGCCGCCAGCAGCTCGGGCCGCCCCGAGCGCTGCTTGTAGGCCAGCTGGAAGCGCGCCCCGTCGACCAGCGCCTTGTGCTCGCCGGGCGCCAGCGTCAGATCGATCGAGCGCGGCTCGTAGTCGGGCGCCTCGGCGAAGATCTCGACCGGCCCCGGCGCCACGTCCTGGCGGTAGGGGTTTCGGGCGCGGTTGCCGTTCACGTACAGCGTCGCCCCGAACGGCAGCGTCTCGATCTCCAGCCGCGCCGGGATCGGCTCCAGCTTGAAGAACAGCGCCTTGGTCTCGGCGACGTCGACCTCGACGAGGCGCGTCTGCCCCTGGTAGTTCGGCTTGGTGACGTCGATGCGGTAACGGCCGCGCGGCACCGAGAAGTTGTTGGGGGCCTGGCCGGTCGCCACCGCCTCGCCCAGCATCCCGACGTGCGAGATCAAGACCGTCACGTCGTCGGGGACGGCGTTGATGACGAAGGTGCTGGGGCGCTTGTCGATCGCCTCGACGCGGTCGCGCGCCAGCGCGGCGAACTCGCCGTCGGGGTTCTGGTCGACGTAGCGCTGGTAGTTGCCGCGCGCCTCCTTGAGGCGGCCCAGGAGGTACTGGCACTGCGCCATCATGAACAGCGCCGCCGGGCGGCTCTTGAGCTCGTTGGCCTTGGTGAACTCGATCAGCGCCTGCTCGTGGTCGCGGGCGTCGAACAGCTTGAGGCCCATCTCGTAGTGCGAGCGCGCCGCGGCAGTGGCGCCGTCGTCGTCGGCGCGCGCCGGACGCGCGGCGGCCACGGACGCGACCACCCAGAGCAGCAGCAAGAGGAGACGCGCGGCCTTCACTTTTCCGGATAGGCCTCGCGCGAGCCGGAGGGGAGCACGCCGCGTTTGACCGCGTCGCTGGTCTCGGCGTTGGCCGGCGCGGTCACCGCGGGCCTGGCAGGGTGGCGCTCGGCCCGCACGCGGACCTTGCGCGCGGGGGCGGCGGGCGGTGCCGCGGCCGCGGTGGAAGGCGCCACCGGGGCGGGGGCGGCCGCGGTGGACGGCACGGGGGTAGGCGGCGCGAGCGGGGCCGGCGCCGGCCGGACCGCCACCGGCGGGCGGCGCAGCGCCAAGGAAACGCCCCCCACCAGCACCACCACTCCCAGGAGGACGAGCGGCCAGCGCTTCGGCCCGGCGGGGGCCGGCGCCGCCGGGCCCGTGACGGGCGCCAGCCCGACGTTCTGATCACCGGCCAGCAGGCGCTCGAGGTCGCGCTCGAGCTCGGCCATCGTCTGGTAGCGGCGCGCGCGGTCCTTCTCCATCGCGCGCATCACCACCGCGTCGACCGCGTCGGGGATCCCCAGCTCGGGCCGTAGCCGCGACGGCGAGGCCGGCTCGTGGGTCAGCACTTGCGAGATGATCTGCAGGTAGTTGTTGGCCCGAAACGGCACCTCGCCGGTGAGGCACTCGTAGAGCAAGACGCCCAGCGCCCAGATGTCGGCCCGGTGGTCGAGATCCTCGTCGCCGCGCGCCTGCTCGGGCGACATGTAGAGCGGCGTCCCCAGCAAGAGCCCGGTGTGGGTCAGCCGGTAAGCGTCGGCGCCGTCGTCGCCGCCCGGCTTGACCGCCTTGGAGATGCCGAAGTCGACCACCTTGACGAAGTCGGCGTCGCCCCGCCGCACCAGGTAGAGGTTCTCCGGCTTCACGTCGCGGTGGAAGATCCCCTTGGCGTGGGCCGCGCCCAGCGCGCTGGCCGCCTGGCGCGCGATGCGCAGGCTGCGCTCGATCGGCAGCGGCGCCTCGCGCCGCTCGAGCTCGGCCAGCGACTCGCCGTCGAGGAACTCCATGACCACGAACGAGCGCCCGTCGTCGGTGGTGCCGAAGTCGGTGACGTCGACGATGTTCTCGTGCCCGATCGAGCTGGCCAGCCGCGCCTCTTGCAGCAGGCGGGCGACGAAGTCGCTCTTGGCGTGGAACTTCTCGAGCAACACCTTGACCGCCACCCGCTTGCCGATGAGCGCGTGCTTGGCCTCGTAGACGGCGCCCATCCCCCCCTCGCCGATCCGCCGCAGCACCTCGTAGCGCCCGGCCAGGACGGTGCCGATGAGCGAATCGAACTGCTGCGCCTGGGCTTGTTCCTGCGCCGGCGCGGCAGCGGGAGCGGTGGCCCCCAGCGCAGCGGCAGGCCCCTCGGGGACCGTCGGGGCGGACCCCAGCTTCACCCGGTTCGCCTCGTCCGACGCGGCGCCGCGCAGCGGCGTGCCGTCGCGCGGGCAGACCTCCGTCTCGGGGGGGTAATCGTTATGGCAGCTGGAACAGACGGGCACGCGGGAAATCTCAGTCTACAACCGCTCCGCGGAGCTTGACATGTTGGGCCCCGATTTCTCAGAGTTCGTCGACCAAAATGCAGCGACCCGAGCGCGCCTTCATCTTCGACCTCGACGGCACCCTGGCCGACACGATGCCCTCGCACTTCGTCGCCTGGACCAGGGTGGCCGAGCGCCACGGCCTGATTTTTCCGGAACCGCGGTTCTATTCATTGGGGGGCGTTCCGACCGAGAAGATCGCGGCGATGCTGATCACGGAGGCGGGCCTGACGCTCGATCCCAAGACGATCGCGCTCGAGAAGGAGCAGACCTACTACGAGGCGCTCGGCCCGGGCGGAATCCGCGGCATCGAGCCGGTGCTGGCGCTGGCGCGCACGCACCGTGAAGGGAACGAGGGGCCGCTGGCCGTCGCCTCGGGGAGCGTGCGGCGGCTCATCACCCGCACCCTGGACGCGCTGGGGATCGCCGGCTGGTTCGAGGCCGTGGTCGGCGCCGAGGACACCGCCCGCCACAAGCCCGAGCCCGACGTCTTCCTCGAGGCCGCCCGCCGGGTGGGCGCCGAACCGGCCGGCTGCACCGTCTACGAGGACACCGACATCGGCCTGGAAGCGGCCCGCCGCGCCGGCATGCGCCCGGTCGACGTCCGCCCGCTGATCGCGGCGGCCGCCGCGAAGCCGGGCGTCACGACGCCCGCTGTTTGATCCCGAAAAAGGCGGCGATCTTCGTCATCAGCTGCGTCTTCTGCGCGGCGCTGGGGACCGCGGCCAGCGCGGGGACCTCGCCCAGCTGGACCTGCCGGCGCGCCAGGATGTCGCCGATGATGCTGGCCAGCTCCGGCTTCTCCTGCACGATCTCCCGGAACGCCTCCTTGTCGACGATGTAGCACTCGGCGTCCGTCTTGGCGACCACCGTCGCCGCGCGCATGGCGCCGGTCATCAGCGACATCTCGCCGAAGAACTGCCCCTCGCTCAGCGTCGCGACCTCCTTCGACGCGCCCAGCACGCCGATGCGCACCGCCACCTCGCCGCTGCGAACGACGTACAGCGAGTCCCCCGGGTCGCCCTGGCGCAGGATGGTCTCGCCCGGACCGAAGATCATCATGCGCAGGCGGCGCGAGAGGCGATCGATCTTCTCGGCGTCGAGCGCGCGGAAGACGTCGACGCGCGAGACAGCGTCGACCCGGCGGGCGTACTCCTCGTCGTCCTTGCGGCGCGCGCGGTCCTCGTTCATCTCGGTCAGGTTGACGTTGCGCGAGGGGAAGGGGATCTCCATCCCGGCCCGGTGGAGCGCGTACCAGATCGCGCTGCGCACGGCGCTGTCCATCGAGTCGTCGCGCTGCACGTCGTCCATCCAGTAGCGGACCGAGTAGATCGAGGCGTCGTCCTTGAACTCGTGCAGGATGCAGTCGGCGGGCGGCTCGGCGCGCACGAACGGCAGCGCGCGCACCCCTTCGATGATCACCTCGCGCACGCGCGCCGGCGGATGGCGGAAGTGGACCCGCACGCTGATCCACTGCCGGTGGGCGGTGGTCGGGCGGCTGTAGTTGACGATGGTGGCGCGGGTGATCGCCGAGTTGGGGATCATCATCAGGTCGCCGTTCTTGCTGACGATGGTGGTGGCGCGCCAGCGGACCTCGCGGATCTTCCCGGAGATCCGATCGTCGAGGCTGATCCAGTCGCCGACCTCGAAGTCGCGTTCCAGCTGCAACGCCAGCCCGGCCATCACGTTCCCCAGCGTCTCCTGCAGCGCCAGGCCGATGACCGCCGTGGTGAGGACCGAGGCGGTGAAGACCTTGGTGACGTCGACCTCGGAGCGGGTGAGGATCAGCGCCGCGGTGATGAGGTAGGCGATCCCTTGCAAGAGATCGCGCAGGATGCGGGGGATCTCGCGGCGGACCAGGATGACGTCGAACAGCACCAGCCCCGAGACGATCACCAGGGCGAACGAGAACAGCATCACCGGCAGGAGGCGCAGCCAGTCGTGGTGGGCCGCCGACGGCACGGGCGGCTGGAACACCGCCAGCGCGAGCAGCGCCGCCAGGTAGGCGCCGGCGAAGAAGATCCCGGCCTTGACGCGACCGCGCTCGGTAGCCGGGACGATGAATCTCAGCAGAAAGAGGACGGTCAGCAGGGCAACCGCGATGACCGGAAGCGATCCCTGGGCCGACCACTCGTGCGCAAAACGCGAGGGCAAGTCCCTTCACCCTATCATGGGTCGACCCGATGCCGCACCGTCCCTCGACGGACAGGCCGCGGTCGACTGCGGTCCTCTGTCGCGGTCCTTGGCTAGGTCGGCCGGTCGACGGTGGTCTCCGCGGTGACGCGGACGCCGTCGTCGCCGGCGGTCGCGTTCTGGATCGACAGCGCGTCGCCCCGCGCGACGGCGTCCAGGACCTCGTTGCTCGCGCCCCGGTGCCGGGTGAGACGGATCAACTGGTGGCGGCCGTCGGGCCCGCAGACGAAGAGGCGCAGACGGCCCTTCTCCGGGAGCGGGTCGCTGACGACGCGGTGGAGGGGGCGCGGTGGGACCGGCTCCCGCGCCAGGACCAGGTAGCTGAAGTCGACGCGCGGCTGCGAGGGGACCGGGGCGGCGTCATGGCACCAGTCGCGCTCGCGCGCCAGGGCCGGACAGGGACCGGCGAAGAAGCAAGGGGCGACGACGTGCAGGCCCGCGCGCAGCACCTGGTCGCGGACCGCCAGGAGATCGCGAGAGGTCTGGCGCAGCGCCGGCTCGAGCAGGAGCAGACGCCCCCCCGGGGCGACGAGCGCGTCGGCCCAGGCCAGGACCCGCTGGGCCCGCAGTGCAATGCGCTCGGACCGGCCGACGAAGAGCTCGTTCAAAAGATGCGCGGCGACCACCAGATCGAACTTGCCGGCGACCGGGGGCAGCTCGACCGCCAGATCGGCCCGGACCATCTGCTGGCCTGGCCGCTGCCCCGACCCCGCGGTCCGGTCCACCTCGCGGAGCTCGAACGCGTCGCCGAAGCGGGCGCGAAGCGCGCGCCCGACGGCCCCGGTACCGGCGCCCAGATCGAGCGCCCGCCGCGGTGGGGCGCCCAGGACCGACGGGTCGCCGAGGACGCGACCCAGCGCGGCCTCGGTCCGGGGTGCGATCTCGCGCGCGTACTCGCCCCGCAGCTCGGCGTCAGCCAGGTAGGGCGTCCCGACGAGCTTCCGCGCGCCGACCAGACCGTCGTGGATGGCGGAGCCGCGGCGCCCGCGCGCCTTCGGCGGCGCCACGGCCCTAGCCCTTCCCGAAGATGTCCTTGAAGCTGACGATCGCCAGCACGCCGAGCAAGAGCACGAACCCGGCCGTGTGGACCGCGGCCTCGATCTTCGGGTTGACCTTCTTGCGGCTGATCGACTCGATCGCCAGGAACATCGCCCGCCCGCCGTCGAGCGCCGGCACCGGCAGCAGGTTGAAGAGGCCCAGGTACACCGAGAGCAGGATCAGGATCCCGAGGAAGTCGACCGCGCCGCGCGAGGCGGCCTTGGCGATCTGCTTGGTGATCCCGATCGGCCCCGACAGGTCGGCGTGCACCTTGCCGCGGACCATTCCGTAGAGCCCCTCGAGGATCCCCACCGAGGCGTAATACGGGTAGACGACCGCCTCCTTGACCGCGCCGCCCACCCCGATGGGCGTCCGCTCGTCGATGGGGCCGATCTGGATCCCGACCTGGTAGACGCCCGCCTTGTTCTCGGCGGCGACGTCGAAGCTCAGCGGCTTGCCCTCGCGCATGACCTTGATGGCGACCGGCTTGCCCTGCGAGGCCTGGATGACGTCGGTGATCGGGTGGTCGGCGTCGACGGACTGGCCGTTGGCCGAGACGAGCACGTCGCCCGTCTTCAACCCGGCGACCGCGGCCGGGCGCCCCGCCACCGGCTCGACGATCTTCTGCGTCTTCGACGGCATGCCGAAGGTCAGCAACACGAACAGCGTCAGCACGAAGGCCGTCAGGTAGTTCGCCGCCGGCCCCGCCAGGATGGTGGCCATCCTCATCCAGCGCGGGCGGTTCGGGTAGACCATCGGGTCGTTGCGGTCGAACTCCTCGTTGGGGTTCATCCCGGTGATCTGGACGAACCCGCCCAGCGGAATCGGCGCGATCTGGAAGGTCGTCCCCTTGTGCTCGAACCCCAGCAGCGTCGGACCGAACCCGATCGAGAACCGCTCGACCCGCATGCCGCACAGCCGGGCCACCAGGAAGTGCCCCCCTTCGTGCAAGACGATGAGCAGGCCGAGCCCGATGATCGCGACGAGGATCGACAACATTAGGGCAATGGTAGCACGGGCTACGGGGGCCAGCCGCTCTGCGGCAGCGAGGCCGGGCTCCGAGCTCCGCGGCTGGCTACGCTGCGAGGAACCGCAGGACCGGCCGCAGCAGCAGCGGCATCGGACGGCGCGGGCGGGACCCGACGACGTCGATCCCCAGCTCTTGCGCGCGCCGCTCGAACACCGCCTCGAACAGCAGCCCCGGGCTGCTGGCGCGCACGATCACCGGAAGCGCCTTCAGGCGCCTGGCGACCACGTAGCGCCCGCGCAGCACGACCGCATCGCGGCCGGCCGCCAGACGGGAGAAAGCCCAGCCGAGCGGGGCGAACGACACGCGCTTGCCGGCGTCGATCAGGACGACGACATCGCCGCGCGCCTCGGAAGAGCCGCGCAGGAACGGACGACCGGCCGCCTCGCGTCCGAGCACCCGCAGCTCGGGCACCGTCCCGGCGAGCAGGTTGACGATCGAGAAGCTGTTGTCCGACGAGCCGCTGTTGACCGCCAGGATCTCGAACGACCGCCCCAGCCGGCCGAGGTGCGCCGCGATGGAGCGAATCTCGTGACCGATCGAGTCTTCGTGGTCGCCGACCGCGATGACGACCGAGATTTCCGGCACGCGCTGCGACAGAGGGCTGTTCCGCATCGGCGTGTGGATTGACCAGCATGGAACATGCCGGCCTCCGGGCCGCTGCAATTTCAATATCTTAGATATTCGGAATGGTGTCAGGTGCGAACCTGAATACGCACGTCAAGGGGCTGACGTGCGTATTCAGTTACACGGCGTTGACCCGACCGTTACAGGGCGCCGATCGCGCTGGCGAGCACGGAGAGGTCACTCGAGGCGACGACCGGGATGCCGACGGCGCTCGCTTCGCGGGCCGCGATCGGCGCGCCCTCGGTCCTTCCGTTTGGAAGCCGCAGCGACGGGTGAACGAACAGGTCGGCGGCCCGCATCCAGTCGGCCACCTCGGCCCGCGGCACCGCCCCCGGCAGCCGCAAGGGAACCGCGAGCGCGCCGGCGAGCCGCATGAGCCGCGAGCGCTCGGGGCCCTCGCCCAGGATGACCACCTCGGGCGTGGCGCCGGCCGCGCGCCGTGGCGCGCGCGCGCAGGCGTGAAGCAGGAGCGCGTGCCCCTTGATCGGCACCAGCCGCCCGACGGCCAGCACGGTCGGCGCGCCGACGGCGAGGCGCTGCCTCAGCCGTGCGTCCGCGCCGGCGCGCGGCGAGAACAACGCGCGCGGCACCTCGAGCGCCTCGACCGTCCCCACCGGGGCAGACGCGCCGGCCAGGCGGGCGAACCGGGCCTGCAGCGCCGCGCTCACGAAGCGGAGATCGGTGCCGTCGCGGGCGAGACGCCGCGCGATCGCCCGTCCCAGGGGAATCCGCTCGAGCAGCGCGACGTCGCCCGAGTGCGCGTACGCGCGCCGCGGGAGCCCCGGGGCCGCGGCCGAGCCGGCGAGCGCGCAGGGGACCAGCCAGTGCGCTTCGACCGCCTCCCAGCGCGCGGCCGACGCGCGCGCCGCCGCAGCGAGCCGCGCCGTGAACTCGACCGCCGCCAGCCAGATCGCCCCGCCACGCTCGAGCGCCTCGGGCGCCCCCTCGCCGTAGAACAGCCGGCCGGGCGCGGCCAGGCGGCGAACGACGAGCCGTTGCTCCGTCGTCGTCGAAGCCCGATCGCCCGCCGCCAGGACCTCGACGGAGTGCCCGGCCTCGAGCAACCGCGCCGCCCGATCGCCCACGAAGCTGCCGGCGTAGTCGCCAGCGTGCCGGGGGAACGAGGTCGTCAGGAGGCCAATTCGCACGGCGCCTCCTCGACCGGCGGGGGCGCGCCCCGCGCCCGCAGCCGGCGCACGAACGCGGCGAGCAAGAGCCGCGCGATCGGCAGCGCGACCCGCCACGGACGCAGTCCCGAGCGCCAGGTGGGCCCGTAGATGGGCCGCACCGGAACATCGACGACCCGCACCCCGGCCGCGCCCAGCCGAGCCAGCAGATCGTTCGGGTAACCGTAGCGCGCGAACATCCGCTCGGGGCGGGCCGCCGAGAGCGCCCGCCGCGAGGCCACGGTGTAGCCGCACTGCGAATCACCGAGCCGCCGGTAACCGGAGGCGAGGCGGGTCAGCCAGGACAGCACCAGATTTCCGGCCATGCGCACCGGCGGCATCTGGCGCCAGCCGCCCGGCCAGGCGAACCGGTTTCCCTTGGCATAGTCGGCGGTACCGTCGACGACCGGCGTCAGGAGCCGCGGCAAATCGGCCGGATCCATCTGGCCATCGCCCGCCATGACCGCGATCGCATCGGCCCCGAGCGCGAGCGCGCGCGTGTAGCCAGAAGCGATGGCCGCGCCGACGCCGCGGTTTTCCGGGTGGACGATCACCTCGACCGCACGCCCGCCTCGACCGCCCGCGCCCCGCGCGATCGCCGCCGTCGCGTCGCCGCTACCGTCGTCGACGACGATGAGGTGATCGACGAACCCCGGGACCGAGCGGATCGTCGCCGCGATCTTATCCCCCTCATCGAACGCGGGAACGACGACCGCGACGACCGCCTGTCGGAACATGCTGCAGCATTTCCCCCCGCGAACCAGTCGTCAACTGGGTTGCGCTCGAATTTTCGCCGGCGCCGGGCGGGGCGGACTTAAAATGCACGGCTTCGATGCAGGGGAATCGGGAGCACTATCCGCAGCTGGACGGGTTGCGCGGTGTCGCGATCGCGATCGTGATCGTGGGCCACGCCGCTCGGTTTTCGCTCGGCCAGGCCGGGGTGTGGACGACCTTGGCCAGCGCCGGCGTCTCCATCTTCTTCGCGCTCAGCGGCTTCCTGATAACGAACATCCTCCTCGCCGAAGTCGAGACGACGGGAAGCTTCAGCTTCAAGAACTTCTACGCGCGCCGGGCGCTACGGCTACTGCCGGCCCTGTTCCTCTTTCTGGCGGTCATGACGGTGCTGAAGTGCCTCGGCTCGTTCCGTCAAGACTCTTGGACCGCGCTGGCGGCCTCGGCGCTCTACCTGCGGAACATCGTCGGCAGCGGAGACGGCACCGGGCACCTATGGTCGCTGTCGCTGGAAGAGCAGTTCTACCTGACGTGGCCGCTCCTCCTCCTCTTGGCGTTCCGGCGAAGGCAAGCGGTCACGATCGCGATCCTCCTCGGGTTGGCGGCGGTGCGCGCCGGCGTGCTCCACTTCAGATTGGTGAGCGAGGCGGGAGGCGCCGTCTACACGCGGCCGTGGTTTCGATACGACTCGATCCTGTACGGCTGCCTCATCGCCATCTTGCTCCGCGGGCGCAGCGTCCCCAGGCGCTGGTCGTCGATCACCGCCCTCTTGCATCCGGTGCTGACCATCCCTCTCCTGATCCTGGCCACGGCGATCCCGCTGACCTCACCCCTCGATCCGTTCAGCCTGACGCTGCAGGCGCTGCTGGCGGCCGCCGTGACCTTCAGCGTGATCGTCTGTCCGCTCGAGAGCGCCCTCTACCGCATCTTGGCGTCGGTTCCCTTCAGGTTCCTCGGGCGAATCTCCTACTCTCTCTACCTCTGGCAGCAACCGTTCGTGGTGTTGCGAACGCCGTCCTGGGGTGGACTTCGGACCTTTCCCGTCAGCATCGCCGTCGCCGTCACCCTGGCGGTGCTCTCACATTACGTGGTCGAGCGACCGTTCTTGGCGCTGAAGGCCCGATTCAGCTAGCGCGCCGCCGCATTCGGCGTCCGGCTCGACGAAACGACCGCTACTCGAGCTCGTTCGGGTCGGGCGCTGCTTCGTCGCCGTCACCCGCGCCCGGCTTGGCGGGCTTTTGCGTGTGGTGGTGGTGCTTGGGCGCCGGGGGCGTGGGGGCGGCCGCGGCGCCGGCGTCGGCCGAGGCGGCCGGCTTGGTCCCGTCGTTCGGCGTCAGCGAGACCGAGATCGGGTCGTCGTTGACCACGATCTGATCGTAGTTCTCGTAGCCAGGCTTCTCGATGCTGAGGTGGACCGAGCTGACGCCCGTCAGATCGATGGGCAGCGTGATCGGCGAGGCGCCCATCAGCTTGTGCCCTTCGGCCCGGAAGATGTTGGCGCCGTCGGGCACCGTCTTCACGTAGACGTAGAAGCGCCGGTTCGGGTCGCTGGTCGAAGCGACGTGCGTGCCGCCGACCAGCTTGTGGCCGTACATCTTCCAGCCGAACGCCCCGCCGCCGACCACGAGGGCCAGCACCAGGTAGGCCAGCTTGGAGGTCGGCTTGGGCTTGAGCGAAGGCTCGACCCCCGTCCCATAGGGATGAGGCCCCGCCCCGGAGGCGGTGCGCGACACCGGCGGCACTGTCGGCGAGCGCAGGCTGCTGTTCGACGCCGTCCCGTGCGAGATGCTGGTGGGCGGATGAACCGTGCGCGGCGGCCCCGCCCCCTCGGTGGGGAAGAGCTCGTAGAGCAGCTGCGCCAGGTGGTCGGGCTGGTAGCGCGCGGCGTGCACGACGTCGTCGAGCGCGTTGGCCATGTCCGAGGCGTCGGCCCACCGATCGGCCGGGTTGCGCTGCAGCGCCTTGAGGATGATGGCGTCCAGCTCGGGCGGCACGGCGGGGTTCTGCAGCGACGGCGGCGGCACCTCGCAGCGGCGCACGCGCTCCAGCGTCTGGACGTCGTTGTTCCCCTTGAACAGCCGCCGGCCCGTCAGCACCTCGTGCAGGACGATGCCGCAGGCGAAGATGTCGCTGCGGTTGTCGACGTGGTCGCCCTCGGTCTGCTCGGGCGCCATGTAGGCGTACTTGCCCTTCATGGTGCCGGCCTTGGTGATCTCGGGCGCGTCGCCCAGCGCCTTGGCGATCCCGAAGTCGAGCAGCTTCACCGCGCCCTCGTACGAGAGCATGACGTTCGAGGGGGAGATGTCGCGGTGGACCATCCCCAAGAGCTTGCCCCGCTCGTCGGTCAGCCCGTGCGCGTAGGCCAGCCCGCGACAGGCCTCGCGGCCGATGTAGGCGACCATCTCCGGACGGGGCGGCCCCATCGTCTTCCAGATGGCGCGCATCGTCTCGGAGAGGTCGTGGCCGCGGATGTACTCCATCGAGATGAAGTACTCGCCCTCCACCGACCCCAGCTCGAAGATGTGGACGATGTTCGGGTGGGCGAGCCGCGCCGACAGCTTCGCCTCTTCGACGAACATCTTGATGAACGTCGGGTCGCCCGACAGATGCGGCAGGATCCGCTTGACGACGAACGTGCGCTCGAACCCGGAGGGGCCCTGGATGCGCCCTTTGTAGACCTCGGCCATGCCACCACGGCCGATGAGCTCGAAGAGCGAGTACTTGCCGAACTGAATCGGCTCGCTGAGTTGGGATGCCACGACAGATCTGCCGCCCGAGCGTGCCCACCGACGGACCCGCGCGTGTCTCGCCGGGGGCAGCATATGATAGCGATCCCGTGGCTTTGCCGCAAATACAGTCGCCGCAAGTCGTCGAGTCGCCGCAGGTAGTCGTCGTCGGCGGGCTCGACCCGGGCGGGGGCGCTGGCCTGCTGCGCGACCTCGCGACCGTGGCCGCCCTGGGGGCGCGGGCCCACGCCGTGGGGACCGCCTGGACCGAGCAGGGGAACGGGGTTCATCGGGTCGAGCCTCGGGACCCGGCGGCCGTGCGCCAGGCGCTGGCCCATGCGCTGGCGACCCTGAAGCCCGGGGCGGTGAAGATCGGGATGGCAGTCGGGCCGGCCACCGGAGCCGCTTTGCGCGAGGCCCTGACCGGCTTCGGCGGACCGGTGGTCGTCGACCCGGTGCTGGCGAGCTCGCGAGGTGGGTCTTTGTGGGCGGACGCTCCTGGCGCCCTCTTGCCGTTGCTGCGGCGGGCGACTCTGGTCACCCCCAACGCCGTCGAAGCGGCCGCGCTGGCCGGTTGCGCGGTGACGACGCCGGACGAGGCGGAGGCGGCGGCCCGCCAGCTGGTCGAAACCGCAGGGCTGGCGGCCGTCCTGGTGAAAGGGGGGCACCTCGCCGCGGACGGCGGGGAGGTGGTCGACCTGCTCGTCACGCGGTCCCAGGTCGTGCGGCTCCGGCGTCCGCGCCTCGCCGGCGCCAGCCCGCGCGGCACCGGCTGCGCGCTGGCAACCGCGATCGCCGTCGAGCTGGCGCGGGGGCGAGAGCTCGCGACCGCCGCGGCATCAGGCGGCGAGTGGCTGGCCGGGCGGATCGCCGCGGCACGCGACGTCGGCGGCGAACGGCGGCTGCCATGAGCGACGAGCGTGGCGTCCCTCGACCGCGCGATATATACAGTCGCTTCATCGGAGGTGGTTCATTCCGCAGAGCCCGCGCTCCCGGCGCATCGCCCTGATCACGCCCAACTATTTCCCGGTGACCTGCGGCGTGGGCGACCACGCCATGCGCCTCGCGGGTGAGCTTCGCCGACGCGGTCACGAGGCAGCCATCTTCACGCGAGCCCCCGCGGCGGCGAACCCCGAGGCGCCGGAGATCCCGGTCGAGAGTGTCCCGGGCGGGCCGATCGCGATCGCTCACGGGATCGCGGAGCGCGTGCTCGCCTTCGGTTGCACCGACGCCATCATCGAATACACGGCCCAGATGTGGGGCGCCTCGCGGTTCGGATCGGCGGCGCTCCCCTTGCTCGCCGCTCGCCTCGAGCAGGCCGGCGTCTCGGTGTCGCTGGCGCTGCACGAGCTCTACACCGACTGGTCCTGGCGCCCGGATCTGCTGGTCGGCTCTGCCCTCCTCCGGCTGCAGCTCTGCGCCTTGATAGCCGCCTGTGACCGGGTCTTCGTCACCACGCAATCGCGGCAGGCATTGATCGCCGGGCCCGTGGCAGCGCTCGCGCCCCCGCCCGCCGTCGCCGTCATGCGCATCGGTCCGAACGCGCTGCCGGTCGAGTCTCGGGCACCCGGCGGGCACCGGATCGGCCTCTTCTCGACGCTCGCGCTGGGGAAGCGATTCGACGTCGCGCTCGCCGCTTTCGAGGAGATCGCGGCGGCGTTCCCGGATGCCGAGCTGCACCTCATCGGCGACATCGGGGCCTCGCCGCGGCGGACGGCCCTCGAGCAGACGATCGCCGCCAGCCCCGCCGGCCGGCGGGTTCACCTGACCGGAAAGCTCTCGCTCCCCGAGGTGGCGGCGACCGTGGCCGACCTCGATCTCTACTTCTTCATCATGGACACCGGCGCCAACACGCGGAGCGGGACGCTTCCGGTCGCCCTGGGCGCCGGGGTGCCGGTGGTCGCGATCCGCGGCGCCGAGACCGACCCCCTCTTCGTCCACGGCGACAACGTGTTCCTGGCGGACGGCCTCGAGGGGCCGGCCTTCGCGCGCGCCGCCCGGCAGCTGTTCGCGGATCCGGCGCTCGCCGCGCAAATCGGCGAAGGGGGGGCGCGCCTCTACCGCGAGCACCTCAGCTGGGCGTGCATCGCCGACTCCCTCCTCGAGACGCTGGGCCCCAGCTAGCGGGCCAGCTCCAGGCGGAGCATCGGCGTCCGCTTGGTCGGCAGGAGGCCCATCGGGTTGTGCGGGTCGTTGTCGCGTATGAACGCCTGCCCGGTCACCACGTTGGAGGTCCAGATCGTGGGCGACCCGGCGGTCTTGTGAACGCCGATCCAGATGACGCCCTTGAGCGGCTTCATGGACGCGAGGTCCTCGACCACCCACCGGCCGTCAATTCCGTTCGATAGATCCTGGGCCGCCAGCTCCCGGCTGAACTTCTCGAGCGGCTCGCCGGGCGTCTCCAGCAGCGTGCTCTCGTAGATTGTGATCTCGACCTGCCCGGCCGACTGGGCCTGGAAGCGGAGCCGCAAGGGCGGGTGCTCCCCCTCCGGAAGCTCGACGCGGAGGACGCTCTCGTAGGTCCCGGAGGGAAACGCCATCGTCGACGAGGCGTGCGCGTCGTCATACGATATCACCAACTCGCGCGAGTCGCGGGAGGCCGGGACGGGCGCCGAGGCGCAGCCCGTCAAGAGCGCCCCCGCGAGGATCCCGACGCTTCCGACGAATCGCCTCACCATGTCCCCTGATCTCTCCGGCCCATCGGCCGATCCAGCCTGGCCCTGAACTCTCGCCGTGGGGACGATGATCGACTACATTCGGCCCCCATGACCTCGGTCGGCGTCGCCCTCGTAGGTGCAGGGCCCTGGGGGACGACGCTCGGTCGGGCCGTCACCCGGGTGCCCAGCGCCGACCTCCGCTGGATCTGCGAGCTCGATCCAGACCGACGCTCCCGCGCTAGCGCCATCCACCCACTCGCTCGGCTGACAGACGATCTGGGAGAAGTGCTCGATGATCCGCTGGTGGTCGCCGCGCTCGTGGCGGTCGATTCTCCCCGGCACCACGCGGTCGGACGCCAGGTGCTCGAGGCCGACCGACACCTGCTGGTGGAGAAGCCGATGGCGCTCTCGACAGCCGACGCGACAGACCTGCACAAGACCGCGGAGGCGCGCAACCGGGTCCTGGCGGTGGGGCACCTCTTGCTGCATCACCCGGCGGTGAAACGCACCCGCGAGCTGGTCACCGACGGGGTGGTCGGCAAGGTCCTCTGGCTGGAGGCGGCGCGCTTGGCCGGCCCCGGACACCGCGACGTCTCGGCCTGGTGGACCCTGGCCCCGCACGACGTCTCCCTCGCCCTTTACCTCTTCGACGCCACCCCGACGCACGTGACGGCCGTGGGCGGCCCGGGGCGCGGCGCCGGCGCCGAATCCGTGGTCTGGGCGACCCTCCACTTCGCCGACGGGCGGCTGGCCCACGTTCACGCCGCCCGGCAGGCGGGGCGCAAGCAGCGTGGCTTTTCGATCGTCGGGACGCAGCGGGCGCTGACCTTCGACGAGCTGGCCGCGGAGGACGCGCTGCAGGTTCACGATCCCGCAGGCGCACGCCAGGTCGAGTCGCTTCCCGTCGCGCCGGTCGACGCCTTGACCGCCCAGTGCCGAAGCTTCGTGGCGGGCGTCGCCAGCGGCGACACGACGGCCGGGAACAGCGCGCACGCCTTGACGGTCGTGCGCGTGCTCGAGGCGGGAGCGCGTTCGATCGCCGCCGGCGGGGCCCCGATCGACGTCGTGTGACCGTGGCCGGCTGGCGACACCCCACCGCCCTCGTCGATCGGGGCGCGCGCGTGGGCGCCGGAACCAAGATCTGGCACTTCGGCCACGTCATGGCAGGCGCCTGGATTGGACCTCGCTGCGTGCTTGGCCAGAACGTGTTCGTGGGATCCAAGGTCCGCATCGGCGCCGGGTGCCGGATCCAGAACAACGTCTCGATCTACGACGGCGTGGTGCTCGAGGACGAGGTGTTCGTCGGGCCGTCCGCGGTGTTCACCAACGTCCGCACGCCGCGCGCCGCCGTCGATCGCCGCGCGGAGCTCGCGCGCACCCTGGTCGGCCGCGGCGCGACCATCGGCGCCAACGCGACGATCGTGTGTGGCGCGACCATCGGCCCCTACGCCTTCGTCGGCGCGGGCGCGGTGGTCACGAGCGACGTCGCCCCGCACGCGGTGATGACCGGCGTCCCCGCGCGCCGCACCGGCTGGATCTGCCGCTGCGGTGCGACCCGCGGTTCAGCGAAAGAGATTGCGCGGTGCGACTGTGATGCGCTCGGCCGCCGCGGTGCTGGCCAGCGATAGTCGATATGCCTATTCTCACGGCCCTATGAGGTTCGACGACCCAGCCTGGAAGGCCACGCCGCTGAGGACTGGTCTCCGCGTGATAAGCAGCCTGGTCCGAAAACGGTTCTCGCCCCTTCGGCTGGCGCCGGTCCGGTACGACGGTGGCCGGACCTCGATATACGCCGATCTGGGAACCCCCCTCGGACTGCTCCTCTATCGATATGGCGTAAAGGACACCGACATCGCGCTCATGAAGAAGCTCCTCTCGCCGGGAGACGTCTTCGTCGACGGTGGGGCGAACATCGGTCTCTTCACGCTGGCCGCGGCCGCTCAGGTGGGCGCGACGGGCAAGGTCGTGTCGTTCGAGCCGGCGCGCGAGGTTCGGATGCGGCTTACCCAGAACGTCGCGCTCAACCGGCTCTCGCAGGTCCAGATCGTCCCCTTCGCGCTCTCGTCGGGCCCGGGGGAGGCCGCCTTCCGTAGCTTCGAGATCGCGGGCGCGGGTCTCAACCACCTGGCGCCGAGCGAGGGCGAGTCGGGGACCGTCGAGTCGGTGACGCTGACGACGCTCGACGCGGTGCTGGGCCCGACCGATCGCCGGCGCCTCGCGCTGGTCAAGCTCGATCTGGAGGGGGCCGAACATGCGGCCTTGCTGGGCGCCGCCGAGATCCTTCAGCAGGTGCGGCCTCATCTCATCATCGAGATCGAGGACGAGCACCTCCGGCGGCTGGGCAGCTCCGCCGCGCAGGTGCTCGCGCTTCTCGAGGGCCTCGGCTACCGCTTCTTCCAGGCTCACCGGCCGTCGACCGACCAGATCGCCCTCTCACCGTTCGGCGGTCTCGTGCACGCGAGGTCGGGTCCCAACGTCTTCGCGACGACCGACCTGGCGCGCGTACAAGCACGCGGTGTGCGGATCGACTGAATCGGCGGGAGCGCGTCCCTTCCGCCGAAGGATCGGCGAAAAACGAAGGGTCAGCGAAAGAAGTCAGCGACGGCCTCTACGACGCGCGTCACCCCGGCATCCGCCAGTCCGGGGTAGATCGGCAGCGCCAGCGCCTCTGCCGCCGCGCGCTCGGCGTGGGGGAAGTCGCCCGGACGGTGGCCGAGGAAGGCCAGCGCGGGCTGCAGGTGCAGCGGGAGCGGATAGTAAACGGCCGTCGCGATGCCGCGTTCGTCGAGCAGGCGGCGCAGCGCCGGCCGCCGTTCGGCGGGCACCCGGATCACGAACTGGCTCCAGACGGCGCCACCGTCGGCCGGCGGGAGCGCGACCGGGAGCGCTCCGAGGAGATCGTGGTAGAGCGCCGCCAGGCGCCGCCGCTCGGCCGTCCAGCCGGCGAGGTGCGGCAGCTTGACCCTCAGGAGGGCGGCCTGCAGCTCGTCGAGCCGAAAGTTTCCACCCAGGAGCTCGTGGTGCATCTTGTCGCCCGCCCCGTGGTTCCGGATCCGGCGCAGGGCGGCCGCGAGCGGCGCCGCGGCGGTCAAGACGGCGCCGCCGTCGCCGAACCCGCCCAGGTTCTTGGCCGGGAAGAACGAGAGCGCGGCGGCGCCCCCCGACCCGACCGCCTCCGCGCCGATCGCCTGCGCGGCGTCCTCGTAGAGGGCCACGCCCGCGCCGGCGCAGAGGTCGCGAAGCGCCGCCAGGCGCGCCGGCCGACCGAAGAGGTGCACCACCAGCACCGCCCGGGTCCGCGGGCCGATCCGAGCGGCAGCGGCGCGCGGATCGAGGTTCAGCGTGTCGGGCTCGACGTCGGCGAACACCGGGCGGGCGCCGAGGCGCGCGATCGCCTCTGCCGTGGCGATGAAGGAGTACGGCGTGGTCACCACCTCGTCGCCCGGACCGACGCCGCCCGCCATCAGGAGCGCGAGCAGCGCGTCGGTGCCCGACGAGACACCGACGGCGTGCGGGACGCCGGTGGCCGCCGCCAGCTCGTCCTCGAAGGCCGCCACCTCGGGTCCCAGGATGAAGCGCCCCGAGGCCAGGACGCGGGCCGCCGCCGCGCGCAGCTCTTCGCCGAGCGGCGCGTGCAGCGCGCCGAGGTCCTGCATGGCGATCCGCTCCATCGTTGATCGGCATCTTCTCGCATGCTCTGCTGCGGAGAAGGTGAATTCGGCAGCGAGCGAACGCGAGCGGCTGGTCGCGCTGTTGGCGGCGCTGGAGGACGCGTCGCGCGCCGCCACGCTCCCGGCCGACGAGACGACCATCGCAGTCGCCCGTCACCACCGGCTGACGCCGCTCCTGTCGGCGACCCGCCCGGCGGCGCTGCCCCCGACGCTGGCGGAGGCCTTCCGCCGCGATCGGATCGAGACCGCGGCGCGCCAGCTGGTGCTCGGCCAGGTCGCCGAGTCGTGCATCGGCCAGCTGGCGGCCGCCGGGATCCCGGCCGTCGTGCTCAAGGGGGTCGACTATCAGGCGCGGCTCTACGACGCGGCCGGGGTCCGGCCCACCGCCGACGTCGATCTGCTGGTCCCCGACCGCGCCCGCCGCGACGCCTTTCGGGTCCTCGACCGGCTGGGGTTCGAGCCGCGGGCCGCGGCCCCCGGGTTCGACGAGCCTGACTACCACGAGGTGGCCTGGACGCGCGCCGACGCGGAGATCGATCTGCACCTGGCGCTCGCGCCGCTCGTCCGCGGCCGGATCGACTACGCCGCGGTCTGGGCCGAGGTCCGTCCGGTCCGGCTCGGCGCGACCGACGCTTCGGTGCTGGCGCCCGCGCACGCGACGTTGTTCCACGCGCTGCACATGGCGATCGATCACTTCGCGGTCCCGGCCATCTACCTGCTCGACCTCGGGCGGCTGCTCGACCTCTGCGGCGATCCGGAAGCGCTGGTCGACCTGGGGCGCCGCTGGCGCTGCCTCGGCCCGCTCGCCACCGCCACCCGCCTGGCGGCCGCGTTCCTCCCCGGCGTCCGTCCGCTGGGGGACGGGGACCTGCGCGCCGCGCCCGTCATCGCGGGCTACGGCACCACGGCGCCGCTCCCCCGGCGCGAGCAGCTCTGGCGCAAGCTGCGCCACTTCGACGGGCCGACCGACGCCGCCCGCTACCTGCTCACGCAGTCGCGCCGCAACCTCCGCGAGCAGATCGAACGCCGCTGGCGCGGGCGCTCGGCGCGCGAGCGCCTGCGCCTTCCGCCCCGAGGCAGCGAGCCTGTCGACCTGGCAAAGATCTCTCCTCCGAAGTAGTGTGCGCGCTTGGCCCCGCCGACGGAAACGAGCTCGCCCGAAACCCCCGCCTCGCTGAGCGGCGTTCCCCTCGTCTGTCCCATCGACAAGCTGGCGCTCGGCGCCGCGGCGGGCGCGCTGGTCTGCGCCGGTGGGCATCGCTATCCCAGCGTCGGCGAGGTGGCGGTTCTCCTGCGCCCCGACGTCGCGGCCAGCCACCCCTACTTCGACGAGTCCCTCCTGACCGCACGGGCGGGAGATGCGCGCGCCGCCGGCGAAGGAGCCGGCCGCTCGGACGAGATCGATCCTTTCGTCCAGCAGGAGATCGTCAAGACCAACGGGATCCTCTACCGGAAGGCGCTCGGCACCTTGACCCGGTACCCGATCCCGGCGATCCCCCTCCCCGAGGGTTCGGGCGCGCGCCTGCTCGACATCGGCTGCAACTGGGGCCGCTGGAGCATCGCCGCCAGCCGGCGGGGCTACCGCGCGATCGGCGTCGACCCGGGCCTGGGGGCGATCGAAGCCGCCTACCGGGTCTCTCGCGCTCTCCAAGCCCCGGCCGACTTCGTGGTGAGCGACGGCCGGAACCTCCCTTTCCCGGACGGCAGCTTCGACGTCGTGTTCTCCTACTCGGTGCTCCAGCACTTCTCGAAGGAGGACGCCCGCGACTGCATCCGCGAGGCGGCGCGAGTCACCCGCCCGGGCGGAGTGGTCCTCATCCAGCTGGCGAACCTCTTCGGCATCCGCCAGCTCTACAACCAGGCGCGCGACCTCCTGCACCGAGAGCAGGGGCTGTTTCGCGTGAGGCGCTGGACGCCCGGAGAGATGTTGTCGACCTTCCGCGAGCTGGTGGGACCGGCGCGGCTCACCGCGGACGGCTTCTTCTCACTCAACGCGCAGGCCACCGATGTCGATCTGATGGATGGGCTGGCGCGCACGGTGGTCCGTTCTTCCGAGGCCCTCAAGCGTGTGGCCGGGCGGTTCCCCCCGATGGCTCGCCTGGCCGACAGCGTGTTCATCCAGTCGACGCGCGCGGCGTGACGCGGGGCTCTGGCCCGGTCCCCGCCAGCAGCTCGTCGAGGTAGCGAATCATCGTCGAGGCCATCACGTCGATGCTGAATCGCGCCTGAGCGTGAGCGCGGCCAGCCGCCCCCATGGCGTGCCGGCGCGCGGGGTCATCGATGAGTGCCAGCATCGCCCGCGCCAGCGCCCCCGCGTCGTCGGGCGGAATGACGATCCCCTTGTCCGGCGAGTCGATGATTTCACCCGGCCCGCCCAGCGCCGTGGCGATCACCGGGCGCGCCTGCACCATCGCCTCGATGAGCACCATCCCGAACGACTCGGGGGCGCGCGATGTGTGGCACACCACGTCGCATGCCGCCATCAGGCGCGCGACGTCGGCGCGGTGAC
>Ga0209060_10000768_pt1 | contig 46617 bp, 37 predicted proteins | sample Coa_R1_8_FD_187155 | JGI IMG/M metagenome (GOLD analysis project Ga0209060, IMG submission 187155) | Surface soil microbial communities from Centralia Pennsylvania, which are recovering from an underground coalmine fire - Coalmine... | ecosystem: Environmental > Terrestrial > Soil >...
CCAGTTCGCCCAGGACAAACCCACCCAAGAACCCACCCCCGAACCCAAACCCGAAATCCTCCCCACCCTCCAAGCCACCGCAGAAAACCCACCAACATCCGCGCAAATCAGTGTTAAACCGTTTCGCCTCCCATCCGCGCCCCTCCGCGTAAATCCGCGGTCGACTCCCCGGGTGCGACCTCTTCAACCCGTAAAGAAGACCCCCGAAACCGTAAAATCAACTTATGGCAATCTCGCTTATCGAAGGGACGTTCTCCGCGCTGATCTTCGACTGCGATGGGACGCTGGTCGACAGTGCTCCCGCGCATCTTCGCTCGATCCAGCAGGCGCTCAAGCCGCTTGGCCTTACCATGACCGCCGACTGGTACCACCTGAGACACGGACTCGGTCCTGATCCGTTGATCGACGAGTACGAAGCAGCATTCAACCCTCCGCCGATCGATCGCGCAGCCTTCTTCGCGCGCAACAACATCGCCTACCAGGCAGCGATTCCCCTGATCGAAGAGATCACCTTTGTCGCGGACATCGCTCGCGTCTGGCACGGTCGTGTGCCTATGGCGGTCGCATCGAACGGAGTTCTTGAGAACGTGGAAGCCACTCTGGTCAACGTTGGACTGCGGTCTCTCTTCGACTACATCGTCACGGCCGACGATGTGAAGCACGGAAAGCCAGCGCCAGACGTCTATCTCGAAGCTGCGCGCCGCATGAAGGTCGATCCGGCAGCGTGCACCGTCTTCGAAGACTCAGACGAGGGCCTCGAAGCAGCTCATCGAGCAGGCGCACGTGCCATTGACATTCGCAAAGAAGCGCCGCTGGCTACATCTTCCGCAAAAAATCCATGATCTCCGGCTTGGTCCAGTCCTGAGCGCCAACGAACTTCCGGCGCAGAACCCCCTGCCTGTCGATCACGTAGGTCTCAGGAATCTGTACCGTTCCATACAAGGCATTGACCTTCATCTCCTCGTCTCGCACGGTGAGCACATCGACATGGTGGTCAACAAGAAACTTCCGATAGACGTCGGGATCCTGATCCATGCTGACCGCAACCACAGCAATATCGGGCATCTTCTTCTGCAATGCGAGCAGGCTCGGCAACTCCTCGATGCATGGCGCGCAGTACGTCGCCCAGAGGTTCAGCAGCACAACCCGCCCGCGAAGCTTGCTCAGGTCAACCGTTCGCGTTCCATCGCTCATCACAAACTGCGGAGCAGCCTTGCCGATGTTCCCCGGATGATCTCCACGGTCACACCCGGTCACCAGCAACACCACTAAAACAGCACTCGCCCAAAATTTACGCACAATTGACTCCACTTCCTATAATACGAAGTCGTGGAATCAACCGACCAGAATCCTGACCCAAGCCCCGAACTTGAGCTCTCCGTCATCATCCCCGCACGTAACGAAGAACAGGCGCTGCCAACGTGCCTGACCTCCCTCGTGAGCCAGTCCGAACCTGGCTTCGCGCTTGGACTGCAATGGGAGATCATCGTCGTCAACGACGCCTCTACCGATCGAACTCGCGAGATCGCCGCCGAGTTCGCGGCAAACCATCAAGGCATCACAGTCCTCGACGCGCCTCCGCTCGATCTGAGCTCACGAGGAGGTTTCACGGGCAAGAACAACGCCTGTTGGGCAGCAGCGCAGATCGCAGATGGCAAGTGGCTGTTGTTTACTGACGCCGACACGATCCATGAGCCCCTCACTCTGTCGCGCTCACTCCGCGAGGCCGAGAGGCACAAGGCAGTCCTGCTATCGTACTCGCCGCGCCAGATCGTTAGCGGCTTCTGGCAGCGCGCCCTGATGCCGCTGGTGTTCTCGGAGCTGGCATCAGTCTACCCACCCAGCCAGGTCAACGACCCAGACCGTAGGCTGGCTGCGGCGAATGGCCAATTTCTGCTGGTGGAGCGCGATGTGTACTTCTCCGTTGGCGGACATCGTGCGGTTGGCATGAACGTGCTCGAAGATGTAGCGCTTGCACGCAACATTAAGCGTGGAAGACGCGTGATTCGCTTCCGATATGCTCCTGAAGCGCTCTCGACGCGAATGTATCGCAGCACGTCGGAGATGATTGAGGGTTGGACGAAGAACCTTGCGCTGCTATTTCCGCGGCCGATTTATCTGGCCGCCTGGCGCGTGCTCGATCTGCTGCTCTTCGTTGGGCTGCCTGCGCTTGCTCTTGGTCTTCCGTGGCTTGTGACCTGGCAGCGTGCGGCCATATTGCTGTTATGGGCTCGTACGCTTTGGCGTTTCTATGCTCGAGTTGCCCGCTCCAACTTTCCGGCGCTCGATGTTGCAATGTCTATTCTGGGTATACCGATGTTCGTATATCTTTTACTTCGCAGCGTTATGCAACATCACATCAAAAAGTCGGTGAGCTGGAAGGGACGCAGTTACAATGTTGGCCGCTAGCGTGGCTGCGATTTGCATCCGCATGGTTCAAATGCACGTCTAATGAAAGAGCAACGATGATTTTTCTTACTCGCAAAGCCGAATTCTCCTCAGCCCACTACTACTGGAACGACGCGTGGTCGCTTGAGGAGAACGAACGCATTTTTGGCAAATGCGCCAACCGCAATGGTCATGGCCACAACTACACGCTCGAAGTTACCGTCGCGGGTGAGGTGGATCCGACTTCTGGCTTCGTTGTAGACCTCAAGCAGCTCAAGGACATTCTTGAGCAAGAGGTCGTCAGCGTCTATGACCACCGCCACTTGAATCTTGAGGTGCCAGAATTCGCGAAGGCGATTCCTACGACCGAAAACATTGCTATCGCAGTGTGGAATCGCTTGGAGAACAAGATTCCTAACGCGAAGCTTCACCGTGTTCGGATATACGAAATGCCTGATCTCTTCGCTGACTACTATGGAGAGCACTCGTGAAGGCTCATCTGTCGCGCCGCTATCGCTTCTCGGCCTCGCATAGGCTGCATGCTGAGGCTTATGATGATGATCGGAATCGTGTTGTATATGGCAAGTGCAATAACCCGCATGGACATGGACATAACTACACGGTTCAGGTCACGCTGAGCGGCCCGGTTGACCCAGTAACGGGCATGGTCTGTAACCTTGCGGAGCTTGATGATTTTGCACAAACAAATCTGATTGCTCGATTTGATCAGGTGAATCTGAATACGCTCGATTGCTTTCGGGATACGGTTACAACTACCGAAAATCTAAGCATCGAGATTTATCGCATCTTCTCGAAGTTCACCGCTGCTCATCTTGAGAGCGTTCACGTTGAGGAGACGAGTAATAACTCCTTTGACTTTGCAGGTGCATTTTAGAAAGGTTCAACATGGCAAGTACGCAAGCCACCATTGAAGCTGCCCTCGAAGCTGTCTCTACGCAAGATCTCTACCGAGAGATGCTGAGCCGTATTGGGGAAGATCCCACGCGCGACGGACTGTTGCGCACTCCGGAGCGTATGGAGAAGTCTATGGCATTCCTTACGCGTGGTTATACGATGAACGTGACGGATGTGCTGCATGATGCGCTCTTCGATGTCGATTATGACGAGATGGTCATCGTCAAGGATATTGAGTTCTTCTCGATGTGTGAGCATCATCTGCTTCCTTTCTTCGGTAAGGCTCATATTGCTTATGTTCCAAATGGCAAGGTCATCGGGCTGAGTAAGATTCCTCGGCTTGTTGATGTGTTTGCGCGGCGGCTGCAGGTTCAGGAGCGGTTGACGACACAGGTTGGTGAGGCGATTACTGAGGCGATTAATCCTCAGGGCGTTGCAGTGATTCTTGAGGCACAGCATCTTTGCATGATGATGCGCGGGGTCGAGAAGCAGCATTCCAGCACGGTTACTTCCGCAATGCTGGGTGTGTTCAAGACGCAGTTGCAGACGCGGAATGAGTTCCTTTCGTTGGTTCGTCGTCAGGGGAGCAGCTTCTAGACGCTAAACTAGAAGTTGAATGAATGGTCTTTTAGTACTCGATAAACCTTCCGGTCTTACATCGCACGACGTTGTTGCAATCGTTCGCCGAGCTACTGGCGAAAAATCGATTGGTCATCTTGGCACGCTCGATCCTATGGCTACTGGGGTGCTTCCGCTGCTTTTGGGCAAGTACACGCGGCTTGCTCAGTTTTTTGGTCAGGCAGAGAAGCATTATGAGGGGCATATCCGGTTTGGCTTTGCTACGGATACCTTCGATGCTGAAGGAACTGCTATTGCCTCGCCGCTGGCGCTGGAGCGTTCTTTGAGCGAACTGCGGGAGTTGGCTGCTCGGTTCAACGGCGAGATGGATCAGGTTCCTCCGGTTTACTCGGCGAAGAAGATTAATGGTGTTCCAGCGCATAAGCTGGCTCGCGCTGGCGCTGAGGTGCCGGTGAAAGCGGCACGGATTACGATCCATCGGTTTGAGCTTGCTTCGCTGGAGGGCAATGTCGCGGCTTTTGAGATGGAGGTCTCGGCTGGCGGCTATGTTCGCTCGGTCGCGCATGAGCTTGGTCAACTGGCTGGCTGCGGCGCTCATTTGTCTTCGCTTCGGCGGACGCGGGCGGGGGTTTTCACGCTTGCTGAGGCGATTACGGTGGAGCAGTTGAAGCAGGCTTCTGTCGACGAGATACCCGGTCTCTTGCCGCATCCGCGTACGCTTTTGCCGGAGATGCCCTGCGTGACGGTGGACGATCAGGTGGCGGGTCGTCTGCGGAATGGGATGCAGGTGAATCTCCCGGATTTTTCTTCGGCTCCCTTGGTTAAGGTTTTTGTGAGTCCGACGGAGTTGATCGCTATTGTGCGTCGCGTCGCCGGGACGTTGATGCAGCCTACGGTGGTGATGGGGTAAGTATCCCCCTCCTTATACTTTGGTCCTAAAGTATTCGATCGAGATACTTTAAGTCGGGACTTGGTCTGCTTATCAGATATCAGGTATCAGGTTAAATACGGAGAGCCCAGCATTGCCTGGGCTCTTTTTGTTTCTATTTCTATTATACCGGGGAGGGAGTAATGAATTGGCACTTGGATGTTATTGGTTTTGAATAGGTTATGGCGGGATGGGGTTGACAACAGCGAGACCGACGGCAAAAGCAGCGGCCAAAACGGTGGGGGCTATTTTTTGAGGAGGGGGGTGATCAGGGGGAGGACGTTTTGGGCCACCACCTGGTTGCCCTGGGCTGTGGCGTGGGTTCGGTCGTGTTGCATCATGCCGTCAACTCCATAGACGTCCTTGAGGAGGAAGGGAAGCAGGGGGACGTGGTACTTCTTGGCGAGCAGGGTGTAGGTCTCGTTGAACTGGCGGATGTAGTCGGGGCCGTAGTCGGGAGGGAGGGAGATGCCGGCGAGGACGACTTTGGTTCCGCTGGCCTGGAGGGTGGAGACGATCTTGTCGAGGTTGGCGCGGGAGTCTTCGATGCGGAGGCCGCGCAGGCCGTCATTGCCGCCGAACTCGACGATGACGATGGCGGGCTTCATGGCAATGATGGAGGGGACGCGTTCTACTCCGTCTTTGGTGGTGTTTCCGCTGATGCCGGCGTTGATGACGCGGTAGTGGTAGCCGAGGCGGTCCAGGTCCTGCTGGAGGAACTCGGGGTAGCTTTGGCCGGCCTCGGTTCCGTAGCCTGCGGTGAGGCTGTCTCCGAAGGCTACGATGCGGGGGCGCGGATCTTTTGCAACATCGGTGTCAGATGAGGGCGAGACCGTTGCCGCGGATGGGTAGGTGGCTTCCTGGCGAGGGAGATCGGTTGGGCGCGCGTCAATGGTGGATGATTGTTGCGAGGCGCGGTCGGGTTTGCATCCGATGGTGTTGAGGGAGAGACCCGCTAGTATAAGAAGCAATCCAATTTGCCGCATCGTTATGAATCTACCAAACCTCCAATGAAGTAGATGCAAGGAGATCAGATAGGTGAACCAATCCGCAGTTGAGACCGTATTTCGAGGTGAACCTCAAGGGGCTCCGATGATTGCAGTAGAAGGACTTCGCAAATCGATTCGCAATGGTCCACGCACGGTGGACATTTTGAAGGGCCTGGACTTTACGGTTCCGCAGGGACAGTTTGCGGCGATTATGGGCTCGTCGGGTTCGGGGAAGTCGACCTTGCTGGGTTTGCTGGCTGGGTTGGATACGCCTAGTGGTGGGAATGTTTTTCTGAACGGCGCGGCGATTAGTTATCTGCCTGAGGACAGGCTGGCGCAGGTGCGGGGTAAGACGATTGGTTTTGTCTTTCAGTCGTACCAGTTGATTCCGACGCTGACGGCGCTGGAGAATGTGCTGCTTCCTTATGAATTGAATGCTGAGGCTCAGGATGCCAAGGCTGGGTTGGCTCGGGCACGGGATTTGTTGGTGAATGTGGGGCTAGGGGATCGGATGGAGCACTATCCGGTGCAGCTCTCGGGTGGAGAACAGCAGCGGGTGGCGTTGGCGCGGGCTTTTATTTTGCGGCCTCCAATTGTGCTGGCGGATGAGCCTACGGGGAATCTGGACACGGTGAATGGGGCACATGTCCTGGAGTTGCTGCTGAACCTGAACCGCACGGAGGGAACGACGCTGGTGCTGGTGACGCATGATCCGGTGCTCGCGAGTTATGCGAACAGGCGGATTACGCTGCGCGATGGGCTGATTATTTCGGATGAGATGAATGCGCAGCCTGCGGAGGCCCCGGGTGTGGCTGCGCTGAGCGCACGGTCCTGATTATGGCGACTCTTTCTTATCGTTCCGCTGCCAAGATTGCTGCTCGCGAGATGCGCTCGTCGAAGGGCAAATTTTTCTTTGTGATTTTGTCGGTGGCCATTGGCGTGGCTGCGCTGACTGGGGTTCGGGGGTTCTCGTCTTCTTTTCGCGCGACGCTGTTGAATCGAGCTCGGAGCATTATGGCGGCGGACCTTTCGGCGCGAATGTTTATGCAGCCGACGACGGAGCAGCAGAAGGGTCTGGACGAGATTGAGCAGCAGGGAATTGAGATGACGCCGGTGACGGAGCTGCTTTCGATGGCTTCGGCGGCGAAGACGCTTGATCCGTTGCTGGTTTCGCTGAAGGCTGTTGATCCGGAGTTGTATCCGTTTTATGGCGAGGTGGAGTTGTCGCCTAAGGCGTCGCTGAGGGATACGCTGAAGCCGGATGCTGTGGCTGTGGCGGATGATCTGCTGGTTCGGCTGAAGCTGAATCTTGGCGATCAGTTGAAGATTGGGAATCAGCTGTTTCGGATTGCGGCGGTTGTGGTGAATGAGCCGGATCGTTTGTCGGGGAACTTTGCGGCAGGGCCTCGGGTGTTGATTTCGCGCGAGGGGCTGGAGGCTAGTGGGCTGTTGGCTCCGGGGAGCCATGCGGGGCAACGATTTTTGTTTAAGGTTCCAAAGCCTGCTGGTGGCGCGCCGATTTCGGATAAGGCTGTAGGGGACTTGAAGGATCGGCTGGAGAAATTGTTGCCGGAGTCGCAGGTTATTGATTATCGCGAGACGAATCCGGCGCTAACGCAGGGGTTGGATCGGGCCACTAGTTTGTTGTCGCTGATGAGCCTGGTAGCGCTGGTGCTGGGCGCTGTGGGCGTTGCGATGGCAATGCGTGCGCATCTGCAACAGCGGCTGGACACGATTGCGATTATGAAGTCGCTGGGGGCTCGGTCGGGGCAGATTATTAAGATCTATCTGTTGCAGACTTTGATGCTTGGGTTGCTGGGTGGTCTGCTGGGTGTAGCGCTTGGTGTCGGCGTGCAACTGGCGTTTCCTTACTTCCTTTCGAAGTTCGTTAATTTTGAGACGGATCTGCATATTCAATTACGGACGGTTTTGACGGGGCTGGGCGCGGGTGTTTTGACTACGCTGCTGTTTACGCTGCCTCCGCTGTTGGATATTCGGAATGTGCGGCCGATTTTGATTTTGCGGAGGGCAGTGGAGGATAGTGAGGATCCATTTGTTACGGCAATCTTTCGTAAGCTGAGGAAGAATCTGGCGCAAATTGCTGCGGCTGCGCTGATTCTGGCTGGGCTGGCGGCGATTGCTACTACGCTGTCGGACTCGGCCACGGTGGGGAAGGTGTTTTCGCTGGGGCTGGTCGGCGTGCTGGCGGTGTTGCTTGCTGCTTCGGCGGCGGTGTTGGCAGGGCTGCGGTGGTTTTTGAATACGACTCGGCTGAGTCTGCCTTCGGCGGTGCGGCATGGGCTGGCGAATCTGTATCGGCCGGGGAATCCTTCGGCTGCGCTACTGGCGGCGCTAGGTATGGGCGTGATGCAGATTATGGCGGTCTATCTCGTGCAGCAGGCCGTTGTGACGGAGCTGCATATTTCGAGTGCGCCAAATCTGCCGAATGTGTTTCTGATTGATATTACGAATGATGAAATTGCGGGAATGCGGGCGCTGCTGAAGTCACAGAAGAGTGTGACGTCGGAGCCGGAGCTGCTGCCGGTGGTGTCGTCGCGGATTATTGCGATTGATGGGGTACCGGCGAATCAAGCGAAGCTGACGAACTTTCCGAAGCGGATGTTGCAGTCGATCAATCTGACGTGGTCGGAGGGAATGCCGCCGGGGACGACGATTGTGTCCGGGAAGTGGTGGGACGCGAAGGAGACGCAGCCGATGGTGGCGATCGGCCGGCGGACTGCGGAGCGGTTGGGAGTGAAGGTGGGTTCGAAGATTACGTTTGCTGCGCAGGATACGCAGTTTGTGGCGACGGTGGGGCCGCTGATCAAGTCGGATGGGCAGCATGCGTACTCGCGGGCGGAGTTCATTTTGCCGCCTGCTCCGCTGAAGGGCTTGCCGGTGGTTTGGTATGGGGGGATTCATGTGGATCCGGCGCGAGTGGGTGAGTTGCAGCGGGCGCTGTATCAGGCGTATCCGACGGTTACGGTGATCAATGTGGCGCAGGCGCTGGAGACGGTCCGGTCGGTGGTGTTGCAGATCACTTATGTGATTCAGTTTCTTGCGGCGTTCAGTATCTTTGCGGGGATTATTATCCTGGCGAGTTCGATTGCTGGAACGCGGTATCGGCGGATTCGTGAGGTTGTGGTGCTGAAGACTCTGGGGGCTACGCGGGCTCGTATTGCTACGGTGTTTTCAATTGAATTTGCGGTGCTGGGGCTGGTGGCGGGCTTGGTGGGGATTGGCTTTGCCAATCTGATTGCGCGGACGCTGCTGGTGCGGATGGAGGCGGCGTATCACTTCCATTGGGTGTGGAATGGGGCGGCGTTGCTGGCTACTGCGGCCCTGACGGTGATTACGGGGTGGGTGGCGAGTCACCGGATACTTGGGCAAAAGCCGTTAGAAGTGCTGCGGGAAGAATAGACCTCGCGCGGTTTCGACATAGCTGCTTGCGAGGAAATTTGTTTGTCAAATTTTGATTTGGGAACAATTTTTCTATTGACACTTGTTTTCTCATTCCCGTAGATTTTCGTTCGAGCCAAAAAACGTACATAACGTGGTCGAACCATTTGGCCGAGACATGCATGCGTGGGCGACAGAGTGAAGGCTTCCAGGAGGTTGGCGATGCGAGTAACAAAGATGTGGAGTACCGGCTGGATGAATCGGGTAGCTGGGCTGGTTGTTCTGGTGATATGCGGGCTGATGGCTATTCCTGTCATGGCGCAGACGGGTGGTCAAGGCGCTATCAGCGGCACGGTGACGGACGTTTCAGGCGCTGTCGTCCCGAACGCCTCGATTACCGCGCGCAATGTTGCCACAGGGATTGAGACTGTACGCACGTCTTCCTCCGGTGGTCTCTACAACATCTCCCCGCTGAACCCCGGCACCTATACCGTGACGGTCACTGCCAACGGGTTTGCCACCTTCATGCAGGAAAACCTCGTTGTCAATGCTCTGAGCAACGTAGGCCTCAATATCAGCCTGAAGACGGGCACTCAGGCGGAGACGGTGACCGTCTCTGCCGCACCACCGGCGCTCGAGACGACGAACCCAACGCTTGGCGGCACGATCGACAACAACTACATTCAAAAGCTGCCCATCATGATCACTGGCCTGCAGCAGCGCGATATCACGCAGTTCTCGAACCTTCTGCCGGGAGCGCAGGTGCCTCCGGGAGGCCGGTCTTCGATCATCGGTGGAACGGCGCAGCGGCTCGGTGAACTGTATGTCGATGGTCTGCCGATAACGACGCTGAGCCAGCAGGCCGACAATCGTCCGGTGTTCAACATCGTTCCGCTGGAGTCGATCGACCAGGTGAAGGTGGTGACGAGCGGCTTCTCGGCGGAGTATCAGGGCGCGGGGCTCGAGAACTACAACCTGAGGTCGGGCGGAAATATGTACCATGGCGCGATCTTCGGGTACTTCCGGAATACGGTGTTTGATGCCTGGTCGTTCTCGTCAAAGCCAGGCGGCGGCAACACGCAGCAGGTGGTCCAGAATGGCCAGTTGGTAACGGTCCCGGGGCCGAAGCCGGCGGAGAATCAGAATGAAATCGGCTTCGCGGTAGGCGGCCCGGTCAAGATCCCGTTCATCGTCAAAGGGCGTGACAAGCTCTTCTTTTTTGCGACGTATGACCGATTTCACTCGCATCAGGGCGTCAACCCGAGTGCGACCACGGTTCCGACGTTGCTGATGCGGCAGGGCGATTTTACTGAGCTCTCAACCCCAATCTACGACCCTACAACCACAGCTTGCACAGGATCCGGGACAAGCCAAACCTGTGCGCGCCAGCAGTTCATGGGCATGAAGAATGGCATCCCTACCAAGAACGTCATTCCGGCTGGCTATCTTTCGCCGATCACCCAGTACCAGCAGCAATTCCTGCCTGCGCCGAACAGCCCAGGCACAAATAATGGCACCGTCAACAATTTTCTCGGTGGTGTACCGCAGGGGTACGACAACTGGCTCTATTCGGGCCGCGTAGATTACAACATCTCGGACCGGCAGACGCTTTCGTTTGCCATTACAGGCGGGAATCGGCACGCTTCTCCTTATACGGCCAGCTCCACTGCGGCGCCGCTGCCAGTTCCGTACTATGCGACCACGATCTCGACCGTCGGCGGGCACTGGGCAGATCTACAGCACACGTTTACCTTCACTCCGCATGTTGTAAACCAGTTCAAATTTGGTTTCATGAATTTTGGCGGCCCTCCCGTTCAGAACATTACGGGGAGCACGAACCCCAGCAAGTATGGGCTCGCAGCTTCGGGCATTACTGGACTGCCAGCGGGACAGGGCTCGCAGAATGCAGCCAATACCACGTTCACCGGCAATAATCCTCCTGCGGGTCCGACTACGTCCGCAACGTCCTTTGGCTGGGTGGGCAATACGCCAACGACGACCAATGTCTCGAACACGTTCACACTGGTGGATAACGTGAACTGGCTGAAGGGCAAGCATTCGATGAACTTCGGCGGGCAGCTCCAGTGGCTGCAGAACAACGCCAGCACAGCGGACGGGCCTTCCACTCCCACTTCGCTCACCTGGAGCCCCAGTGAGACGGGCAATATTACGAAGAGCGGTTCGAGCTTCAGCTATGACTCAACGACGGGATACTCGTATGCCAGCTTCCTCCTGGGCGCGGTGAACGCTTCGAGCACGACGCTTCAGCCGTTCAGCCTGGTAGGCGGACGCTTCCGTCCCTATGCGTTTTACTTCCAGGATGATTACAAGGTGACTCCGAAGCTGACGCTGAACCTCGGGCTGCGCTGGGACTGGATACCGACCTATACGGAAAGTCAGGATCGCTGGTCGTTCCTCAATGCGAACATCGCCAATCCAATTACTGGAAATCCAGGAGCCCTGCAGTTTGCCGGGAACCATGGCGGTGCGGGCGTAAGCTGCAACTGCCGGACGCCAGTAGACAACTTCTATAAGAACTTCGGCCCGAGGCTCGGTTTTGCTTACTCACCTGACGACAAGACGGTTTTCCGCGGAGGCTGGGGCGTGTTGTTCTCGCATGCTGGCGGCACGGGCGGAGCGACCGGGGCTGGCACCGGAACGGGACAGGCTGGATTCAATACGGCGCTGTCATTTACGGACGTTGCCGCCGGGCCTACTGCAGCTCCTGCGTTTTGGCTGAACAATAACCCGGCATTATCGTCACCGAATGCCAACTACGGCGGACCAGGATATGTACTGCCGAGTCCAGCGCCGATTAGCGCGGCAACACAAGGACAGGGTACGGGCTTCTACGTAACCTCTGCTGGGAAGTCTGGCGGGAATGGCACAGGCATCGCTTATGCCGATCCGTATCTGGCCGGTCGTGCGCCACAGTTCATCTTCTGGAACTTCGGCATGCAGAAAGAAGTCACGAACGCCATTACCGTCTCATTGAACTACGCCGGCAGCCAGAGTCACTTCCTCGCTGGCGCGAACAATATGCGTGGTTTGCAGGCGGGGCAACTCGATCCGAAGTGGTTTGCTTTGCAGTCATACCTCGGTCTGCCGGCAACGCAGGCCAACATCAATGCGGCACAGACGGCAACCGGCCTTACGCTGCCGGTTCCGTACGCGGGTTACGTCGCGGCAGCAGGAGTTAACTCGAATGCAACCATCGCACATATGCTGACGTGGATGCCGCAGTACTCCGGCACGACGGACACGTGGGGCGATATCGCCAACGCAAACTACAACGCATTCCAACTTTCGGTCGCTGCTCGCTCGTGGCATGGGTTGACGATGAATATCAACTACACGTATTCGAAGAACATCGACGATGCCGGTACAGCGCGTAGCGGCTGGGCGATTCCTGCCTCGGCGACGCTCGCCGGGCATGCCTGGGCGCAGAACCGCATCGACCGCTCGCTGAGTATCAATAGCCAGCCGCAGAACCTGAGCATCTTTGGGGTCTACGAGCTTCCGTTCGGAAAGGGCAAGATCGGCGGCGAGCACTTCCTGGTCCGCGCGCTTGCCGGAGGATGGTCGTTCTCGAACATCTTCCAGTACACGTCGGGCCTGCCGCTGGCGATTACTGCTACTTGCGGTGGTAACCAGAGCCTCGGGCAGGGTACGTGCATGCCGGACGTCAACCCGAACTACCTCGGTTCGGTGCGAATTAACGGAGGCTGGGGTAAGGGCGTGACGGCTGCGACGCTCGGTACGATGAAGTACATGACGGCGAATCCAGGCAATTCCTCAGCAACTAGTCTGAACCAGATTGCTGGGGGCGGCAGCGGGTCTACAAAGACGACCCTGGTTCCGTGCCTCACATCAACGGGCCCATTCTGCGACGTGGGGAACTATATGATCGGCGATGCGCCGCGTGTCGCGCCTTATGCTCTGCGCGGGATGGGTGTCTACAACTGGACCAGTGCTTTGCGGCGTCAGTTTGACATCACGGAGCGTGCGAAGTTCATCTTCGGTGTGGATTGTCAGAATGTGACGAACAGAGTGTATTTTGGCAATAACGCATCGAACAACACAATTGGCGTCAATGTAGATACCGCCTCCTTCGGCGCGGTCGCTAATGCGAGCGGCGATCCTCGGGCGTTCCAGTTCTCGGGGAGGTTTACCTTCTAGTCTTGCTGTCCTTTCACTATCCCCGGATCAGATGCACAGCTGTCCGCATCTGGTCCGGGGATTTTCAGTTTTCGATAGTTTGTCTTCGGGATGGCGTGTTTGTTTGAGGAAATCGGTTACATTGGAAGTGGGCCGGACGTTGTAGGATGAGTTTGTCTTGCAATTTTGATACGGCATGGTGCGTTGAATGAGGGTGGATGACGAGCAGGCGCTGCGGGCGCATCGACAGCGGTTTGATCGAAATGGGCAGTTATTTTCGGCGCCGGCGCGTGTGAATTTAATTGGAGAACATACGGACTATACGGGTGGGTTCGTGATGCCCATGGCGATTGACTTCCGCACGGCTGCTGTCGTCAGTCCGCGTGAGGATGGCAGGGCTGTGTTCTACTCGGCCAACTTTGAAGAAGAAGCTTCTTTTGAGATTGCTTCGCTGGGACGTGCGCGAGGGGAGTGGAGCGACTACCCGGCAGGGGTGCTGTGGTGCCTCTTGCAGGAGGGGATTGACGTGGGGGGCTTCAGCTTGACGTTGATGGGGAATGTGCCGCTGGGGGCCGGACTGAGCTCATCCGCCTCGATTGAGGTGGCCACGGCGATGGCCTTGCTGGGGCATGCGGGGGTGACGCTGCCGATGGAGAAGATCGCCACGCTTTGCCGGAGAGCCGAGAACGAGTATGTGGGGGCCAAGAGCGGGATCATGGACCAGTTTGTGGTGACGGGTGCGGTGGCGCATCGCGCGATGTTGCTGGACTGCCGATCGCTGGAGTTCGAGTTGCTGCCTCTACCCGAGCAGGAGCGCGTCGTGATCTGCAACTCTATGGTTAAGCATGACGTGGCGGCGGGGGAGTATGGGGATCGGAGTGACGAGGTCGAGGCTGGGCAGGCGGTGTTGCGCCGAGAACGCGAGGGAATTGAGCTGCTGCGTGATGCGACGCTTGAGGATCTGGAGGCTTGTAGAGGGAAGATGACTCCGGAGAGCTTTGCGCGATGCAGGCACATCATTACCGAGAATGCGCGGGTGATAGCCGCTCGGGAGGCTTTGCTGGATGGGGATATGGAGCGGTTCGGGAAGTTGATGGTTGAGGCTCATGCGAGCATGCGGGATGATTTCGCCGCAAGTTGCCCCGAGGTGGATATGCTGGTCGAGATTGCAATGAGGCAATCGGGGTGTTTTGGAGCGCGGATTACGGGGGGCGGGTTTGGGGGCTGTACGGTGAATGTGGTGAGTGTAGAGAAGACGGAGCAGTTCGTGGAGGCAGTACGGCGCGAGTATGCCGAGGCAACAGGGATCGAAGCGCAATGCTTTGTATCCGAGCCTTCGGATGGTGCGGTCGCGCTGGCTGCTAAGGTGGGGGCGGCGTGAATCCACTGGCTCAGCAGAATCCTCATCGACGGTTCAATCCTCTGAAGCGGGAGTGGGTGTTGGTTTCGCCGCATCGGACGCAGCGGCCGTGGCAGGGGCAGACGGAGAAGACGGCTGCTCCGCCCGCGCTTCAGTACGATCCGGAGTGCTATCTGTGTCCGGGAAATGTGCGAGCTGGTGGCGCTAGGACGGACAAGTATACGAGCACCTATGTGTTTGAGAACGACTTTGCGGCTTTGAAGCCGGATACTCCGCAATTTTCGAGTGATGAAGCGGGAAAGGGGCTGCTTGTCGCTGAGGGGGAGAGTGGAGTATGCCGGGTGATCTGTTTCTCGCCTCGGCATGATCTGACCCTGGCGAAGATGTCGGTGGGGGAGATTCGTGCAGTGGTGGATGTGTGGGCTGAGCAGTCGCTGGAGCTTGGTTCGCGGGAGGACATCTCCTACGTGCAGGTGTTTGAGAATCGCGGGGAGATGATGGGGGCCAGCAATCCGCATCCGCACGGACAGATCTGGGCGAGCCGATCGTTGCCGAACGAGGTGGTCGCCGAGCAGGCTGGGCAGGATGCGTATTTGAAGGAACACGGGTGCTGCCTGCTTTGCGAGTATCGGGCGATGGAGGTTGCGCTGGGGGAACGGGTGGTGGCGGCGAACGATGCGTTCGTTGCAGTCGTTCCTTTCTGGGCGGTTTGGCCGTTTGAGGTGATGATTCTTCCGGACCGGCACATTGCCGACCTTGAGGCGATGACGTCAGAGGAGCGGGATTGCTTTGCGGCGATCCTGAAGGAGGTGACGGCGACTTATGACAAGGTCTTCGATACGCCGTTTCCTTACTCGATGGGGCTGCATCCGCAGCCTTCCGATGGGAAGGAGCGTCCGGGGTGGCATTTTCATGTGCACTTCTATCCGCCCTTGCTGCGGTCGGCTACGATTCGAAAGTTCATGGTCGGGTTTGAGTTGCTGGGCGGGCCGCAGCGGGACATTACTCCTGAGTCGGCGGCTGAGACGTTGCGGCAGGCGGCTTTGCGGTAGTACCCCCTCCCCTCCTTGTTTAGCGTAAAGTCTTAGAAAAACACGACTTAGGTCTGGACTTCCTCCTTTTTGGATATGAGAAAGCCCCGGTGGTGGCCGGGGCTTTTTGTCGCTATTTCCAGTATATCGGGTTGAGGGGAATTGATATGCCAGAGGGATCTGAATGATTCTATGAGGCTTAGTGCGTTTTGGGGCTTGACAGGATTAGTTGGTGGAGATGATTTTGATGCCGTCCTGGTTGGCCTTTAGGTAGTTGCCGTAGCCGACTACGACTGTGGAGCTGATGAGGAGGAAGAGGCCGGTGGCTACCAGAGTTTTGGTGCGGCGGCTGGTTCCTCGCCACTCTTTGAGGAAGAGGCCCCATAGGGTGGCGAAGATGATGATGCTTGCCATGTGGAGGGTCCAGGAGGAGAAGTCGTACTTGCCCATCTTGGTTTGGCCCATGGAGTAGAAGAAGAACTGGAAATACCAGATGACTCCGGCGAGCGCGGCAAAGATGTAGTTGGCGATGAGTGTGCGCGGGGCGAGGCGGTCGTAGGTGGAGGGGTCGAGGGGGTCGAAGTCGACCAGAGTCTGGCCAGTGGCGTGGGTGGCTCGCATGGGGTTGCTGCCGGGCTCTCCGGCGAACTGGCGGACGGAGCCGTTCTGGAAGATGAGGATGGCTGACCAGATGAAGTTGGTGACGAAGCCTCCCCAGAGGACTACGACGAGTATGGGAAGGTTCTGCCAGAGGTCGAGTCTGCCGTTGGCGAGGAGTTGGGTTCGGGCGAGGTCGCCTATGGGCTTTCCGGCATCGAGGCCGAAGGCGAAGAAGGAGCTCATGAATCCGGCGAGGATAGCGATGGCGATGCCCTTGCCGAAGTTGTAGTCGGTCTCGCCGGCTTCGGCTTTTTCTTCGGGGGTGATTTCGCGCTCTTTGGAGACGCCGGCAGCACCGTTGACAGCTACGCCGACGAGGCAGACCACGACGCCGAGGAGAATGATCTGGCCAGCGGTCGAATGGAGGATGGCACCGAACTGGCCATGGGCGATGGGTGGAACAACCGTGCCGAATGCCGCGCAGAGGCCTAGCGCGATAGCGTAGCCGAGCGCGATGCCGAGGTAACGGATGGCGAGTCCGAAAGTGATGCCGCCGACTCCCCAGAGAACTCCGAAGACGAAGGCCAGCAGGACGTTTTTGGGGTTGGTGACGTAGACCTGGTGGATGATGCCGAAGAGGTTGGGGACGAAGATGGAGCCGAGGAGAGTGGGCGCGACGATCCACGCGGCGAAGCCCTGGATGAGCCAGTAGATCTCCCACGACCAGCGCTTGATGCCGCGGAAGGGGATGAAGTTTGTTGCGGAGGCGAAACCGCCGATCCAGTGATAAATGACGCCGATAAACGGATTAGGTCCCACGAGTCCTCGTAGAGTTGAATGATAATGGTTCGTTAGCGCGTACTATCGTACCTGACGCGAGTTGCGTTGGGGAAATAGAATTTCTATTGAATTGCGGAGGATGTTCTGCGAGTCTCGCTGTTTATTACCTGCTATAACGACACGTTGTTTCCTGAGACTGGCAAGGCCGTAGTCAGGGTGCTGGAACGGCTGGGGCATACGGTGGAGTTTCCGGCGGGTCAGACGTGCTGCGGACAGATGCATTGGAATACAGGGTATCAGGCGGAAGCTTTGCCGCTGGTGGCTCGGTTTGTGGAGCAGTTCAAAGGGGCGGAGGCGGTGGTGGTGCCTTCTTCTTCTTGTGTGGCGATGATTCGGGATCATTATCCGAAGATGGCGGCGGAGATCGGGGATGCTCGGCTGATTGCTGCGGTTGAGGCGTTGGTGCCTCGGGTGTTTGAGTTTTCGGAGTTTTTGACGAAGCGGCTTGGGCTGGAGGATGTGGGGGCTTATTATCCGCATCGGGTGACGTATCACGCGAGTTGTCATGGGCTGCGGAATCTTGGGCTGGGGGATGGGCCTCAGCGGCTGCTGAAGGCGGTTAGGGGGATTGATCTCGTCGAGATTGAGGGGCTGGAACAGTGCTGTGGGTTCGGCGGGACGTTTGCCGTGAAGAATGCGGAAGTTTCGAGCGCGATGCTGGCGGAGAAGACTACGGCTGTGTTGAATACGGGGGCGGAGGCTTGTACTGCTTGCGATAACAGCTGCCTGATGCATATTCAGGGGGCTCTGCATCGGCAGCGTACGGGGGTTAAGACAGTGCATCTGGCGGAGATTCTGGCTGGGGAAGAGGGTGCGCGATGAGTGGAGCGGTGCTGGACCCGACGACTTCGCCTGCGTTTCCGATGGCGGCGAAGGCTGCGATGGGGGATACGCAGCTTCGGAAGAATGTTCGTCATGCTACGGAGGTGATTCAGGCTAAGCGGGCTCGTGTGGTGGGCGAGATGCCAGATTGGCAGCAGCTGCGTGAGGCGGGGAAGCAGATTCGTCAGCACACGATGGAGAATCTGGATTTTTATCTGGAGGAGTTTGAGCAGAATTGTACGCGAGCGGGCGGGGTGGTGCATTGGGCTCGGGATGCGGCGGAGGCTCGGCAGATTGTTGCGGAGTTGGTGAAGGCTAGCGGGTCGGATGAGGTCATCAAGATCAAGTCGATGACGACCGAGGAGATTCATCTGAATGACGCGCTCGAGGCGGCGGGAATTCGGGCGTACGAGACGGACCTGGCGGAACTGATTATTCAACTGGGGCAGGATCAGCCTTCGCATATTGTGGTTCCGGCGCTGCATAAGAACCGACAGCAGATTCGTGAAATCTTTCAGCGGGAGATGAATCTGCCGGAGCTTGGCGAGAAGCCGGAGGACCTGGCGGATGCGGCGCGGCAGTTTCTGCGCGAGAAGTTTCTGCGGGTGAAGACGGGGGTGAGTGGGGCTAATTTTTTGATTGCCGAGACGGGGGGCGTTTGCATCGTCGAGAGCGAGGGTAACGGGCGGATGTGTCTGACGCTGCCAGAGACGCTGATTACGATTGCGGGGATCGATAAGGTGTTGCCGCGGTATCAGGACCTGGAGGTTGTGCTGCAGTTGCTGCCGCGGTCGGCTACCGGGGAGAGGATGAATCCTTATAACTCAATTTGGACGGGGGTGCGTGAAGGGGATGGGCCGCAGGTGTTTCATGTCGTGCTGATGGACAATGCGCGGACGGAGATTTTGGCAGATGAGGAGGGACGGCAGACACTGAATTGCATTCGGTGTGGAGCTTGCCAGAATGCTTGTCCGGTGTATCGGCAGACAGGTGGACATGCTTATGGGAGCGTGTATGCGGGGCCGATTGGGGCGATTCTGACGCCGCAGTTGCAGGAGATGCATCATGCGCAGTCGCTGCCTTATGCTTCGTCACTGTGTGGGGCTTGCTATGAGGTCTGTCCTGTGAAGATCAATATTCCGGAGGTGCTGATTCATCTGCGGAATAAGGTGGTGAAGCAGAACGGCTTGAATACCGAGTCACTGGCGATGAAGACGATGGGGATGATCTTCCGGAGCGAGGCGAGGTTCAGGGCAGCGCAGCGGCTGGGGCGCATGGCGGAGGCTCCGTTGGTAAGGAAGGATGGTCAGGGTGAGGGGTGGATTGGCTGGCTGCCGGGGATGCTGGGGGGATGGACACAGGTAAGGGATCTGCAGGCTATGCCGAAAGAGACGTTTCGTGAGTGGTGGGAGAGCCGGGGGAAGAATGGCAACTGAGATGGTTACAAATTCGGCTGCGAGGGCTGAGGTGCTGCGGCGGATTCGTGCGGCTAAGGGTGGGGCGAGCGATGAGGTGGGGGTGCGGGCCGCGTGGGCGGGCGTGGAGCGTGGGTATCGGCGCGCGGCTTCGCTTGAGCGGAGAGCGGTGATCGAGTTGCTCGAGGATCGGCTGCGGGATTATGACGCGCATGTGGTTTGGGTAGGTCGTGGGGATGTGGCGGTAGCTGTTGGAGAAATGCTGGCTAAACGTGGTAAGCGACGGATAGTTGTCCCGGTGGGAATTGCGGCAGAGTGGCTTCCGGCTGGGTTTGAGTTTGTGATGGATGTGGGGTTGTCGGCTGGCGAACTGGATGGGTTCGATGGCGTGATGACCGGCTCGACGGTGGCGATTGCGGAGACGGGTACGGTCGTGCTCCAGAATGTGGCGGGGCAGGGGAAACGGGCGGCTACGCTTGTTCCGGATTATCACCTTTGTGTGGTGCGGGTGGAGGATGTGGTGGAGACGGTTCCGGAGGCGATGGATCGGCTGGCGTCTACTGCCGAGTTGCCGACGACGTTCTTTTCAGGGCCTTCGGCTACGGCAGATATCGAGATGACGCGGATCAAGGGAGTACACGGGCCGAGGTTTCTCGATGTGGTGCTCACTGGGGAGCTTTGAACCGAGGCTTATGACGAATCTCCCGACGTGGATTTCAGGGAGCAGGAAGAAGATGCGGATCGGGCTTTCAGCCCTCGTTGCCAGGGGAAATCCGTAGACATGGAGCGTTGCCCCAGGCTGGTATAGGCTGCGCCGTTGGCGCTCACTGCGAGAAGTTTGCTCCCTCTCTAAATCGCGAAATTTGCTCTTCATCACGAAATTTGCTCTGGCGGAATGGCTTGATGGGTGAAGAAACTCTTTGACAAGGGTTGGGGGGATGGTGCAGTCTGCTTATGTTTCAATAGAGAGTATATTTCTAAGTACGATTTGCAGGGCTGGAGGGGTGCGATGACAGTGAACGGGGCAGGCGCAGCGGAGCGGGATGCGGAGAAGATTTGGCGTGCCCTGGATGGCTTTCGGATTGAGGTGCCGTCATGGGGTTTTGCGAATACGGGGACTCGGTTTGGCAAGTTTGTGCAGGGTGGGGCGGCGACGACGATCGAGGAGAAGTTTTCTGACGCAGGGCAGGTGAATGCTCTGACCGGGGCGAGTCCGACGGTGGCGCTGCATGTGCTTTGGGATCTGCCAGGTGGGGTGAAGGACGTTGCGGCGATCCAGGGGCTTGAGAAGAAGTATGGGGTGAGGTCGGGATCGATCAATCCGAACCTTTTTCAGGAGCAGGAGTATAAGTACGGGTCGATTGCGAATCCGAGTGCTGAGGTGCGAGGGCGGGCGCTGGCTCATTTGCTGGATTCGGTGGAGATCGGGCGGGCGCTGGGGTCGAAGGATGTGTCGCTTTGGATTGCGGATGGGTCAAACTATCCGGGGACGCAGAGCGTAAGGCGGCGGATTGAGTGGATGGTGGAGGTGCTCGCAGCGACGCACGCTGCACTGGGACCGGATCAGAGGATGTTGGTGGAGTACAAGCCGTTTGAGCCGGCTTTCTACCATACGGATATTGCGGACTGGGGGATGGCGCTGGAACTGGCGCGTCGGGCTGGCCCGAAGGCAAAGGTGCTGGTGGATACGGGGCATCACTACCAGGGAACGAATATCGAGCAGGTTGTGGCGTGGCTGCTGCACCTGGGAGCGTTGGGTGGTTTCCACTTCAACGACCGGAAGTATGCGGATGATGATCTGACGCTTGGGTCGATCGATCCTTACCAGGTGTTCCGGATCTTCCACGAGATTGTGAGTGCGAGGGAGGATGAACGTGCAGAGGTGGCGTTCATGATCGACCAAAGCCACAATCTGAAGGGCAAGATGGAGGCGATGCTCCAGACGGTTGTGAGTGCGCAGGAGCTTTATGCGAAGGCTGCGCTGATCGATCAGGTGCGGTTGGCAGAGCTGCAGGATGCGTGCCGGCTGGTTGAGGCGGAGGAGTGCTTCCGTGGTGCGTTCTGGCAGGATGTGCGTCCGATTGTTCGAGAGTGGAGAGTAGCGCGGGGACTGCCGGCGGAACCGCTGAAGGCTTTGGCGGAGAGCGGGTATGTTGACAGGGTGACGGAGGAACGCAGCGTGAGGAATTCCCGCAGTGTTTCGAGTTATGCGTAAAAAGTTTTTAGGGCTTGTGGCGATTTGGAAACGCGGGTCGTGCGAATTCCATTAGCGGAATGAGCCTTTGTGCCGCATAATGGAGCGGCTGAGGCTTATGCCTCTGCCCAAGGAGCTTATGGCGGGACGGAAGACGACGAAGAGACTGTATCTGATCCCAGTGCTTTCGAAGGCGCTGGATATTCTTGAATTGCTACAGGCTGAGAATCAGCCGATGACGCTGGAGGCGATCCATCGTCAGACGCGAATCTCGAAGACGACAGTGTACCGGGTGCTGAAGACATTTGTGCATCGAGGGTATCTGTCGCAGTCGCCGGATGGTATGTATCGACAGGTGACTCGGCCGAAGAAGATGCGGTTCGGGTTCGCGGGGCAGAGCGCGGATATGCCGTTCTCGAATGAGGTGACGGAGAGCCTGAGAGATGCGGCGGCTTCGGTGGGCGTGGATCTGATGGTGCTGGACAATCGATATGACGGGCCAACGGCGTTGAAGAATGCCGACGAGTTTGTCCGGAGCAAGGTTGACCTTGTGATTGAGTTTCAGGTGGAGCAGGAGGTGGCGCCGATGATCGGCGATAGGATTGCGGCGGCGAATATTCCGCTGATCGCGATCGATATTCCCCATCCTCATGCGACTTACTTTGGGGTGGATAACTATCGGGTGGGGATTGAGGCGGGTCAGACGCTGGCGGCGTTTGCGAAGGCGAATTGGGAGGGCACAGTTCAGTGGGTGCTAGGACTTGATCTGCAGGAGGCCGGGCCGCTGGTGCAGAGCAGAATCACTGGAGCTTTTGAGGGTGTGAGGAGTGGGATTCCAGAGCTGCCGGTGGAGTCGTTTGTGCGGATCGACGGGCGCGGCATGCGGGACAAGAGCAAGAAGCTGGTGTCGGACTTTCTGCAGCGACATCCGAAGGACAAACATATTTTGATTGCGGCAGCGACGGACTCGAGCGCGTTGGGTGCGGTGGAAGCGGTGCGAGAGTTGAAACGCGAGAAGCATGTGGCGATTGTGGGGCAGGATTGCATTGCCGAAGCGATGGCGGAGATGAAGAAGGACAGGTCGCCGCTGATCGGATCGGTGTCGCATGAGGCGGGGTCGTATGGGCCGAGTCTGATTCACCTGGGGCTGTCGTTGTTGCGGGGCCAGACGGTACCGCCTTATAACTATGTGGCTCATAAGATGGTGACTCGGGATTCATTGCTGGCGTAAAGGAGTTCCGACCACGGTTTTTCGCGGATTGAACGGATAAGTGCGTATGCTGGTCCGCGTTGATTATGGTTTGAGGATTTAGCCGTATATGAACAAGGGTGTTTCAGTTGTTGCCGGGCATTTTTCACATTGGAAATAGTTGCTGTATTGGTGTTGGGTGTGGAATGATGGACTGCGTGATAGTACGTCTGCGCAGCGGCGAGACAGAGATTTGAGGTAGATGAGATGACGGCGAAGAGTGGATTGAAGTTTTTGGAGGATCGTTGGGATGACGCTGTGGCGTCGAAGCTGGATGAGCCGGAGCTTCTGAGGTACCGGTCGAATCTGTTGGGTTCCGACCTGCGGATTACGAACTTTGGTGGGGGGAATACGAGTTCGAAGCTGGATCAGGTGGATCCGGTGGATGGGCAGAAGAAGAAGATTCTTTGGGTGAAGGGTAGTGGGGGGGACCTGGGAAGCATCAAGCGAGCGGGGTTTGCGACGCTGTATCTGGATAAGCTGCTGGCGCTGGAGAAGATGTATCGCGGGGTTGAACTGGAAGACGAGATGGTGGATATGTATCCGCTGTGTACGTTTGGGAATAATCCTGTGGCGGCTTCGATTGATACCCCTTTGCATGGTTTTTTGCCTTTTGCGCATGTGGACCATCTGCACCCTGACTGGGGGATCGCGCTGGCGGCCTCGGCGAATGGGAAGTTGAAGATGGAGGAGTTCAACAAAGAGTTTGGGCATAAGCTCGCTTGGTTGCCGTGGCAGAGGCCCGGGTTTGAACTGGGGATGATGCTGAAAAAGATCGTGGCCGAGACGCCGGGGTGCGATGGGGTGGTGCTGGGCGGGCATGGTCTGTTTACGTGGGGAGATACGCAACGTGAGAGCTATCTGAATACGATTACGATCATCGATCAGCTGGGCCAGTTTATTGAGCGGCATGGTGCCGTGGCTGGTCATAGGCATTTTGGTGGTGAAACTGTGAAGGCTCGCGAGGACCGTGCGGAGATTGCGGCGGGAATTATGCCGTATCTGCGGGGTGCGGTGTCGCGGAAGCAGCGATGGATTGGGAGCTTTTCGGATTCGAAGCAGGTGCTGGAGTTTGTGAACTCGGCTCAGGCGAAGAAGCTGGCGCATTTGGGGACTAGCTGCCCGGATCACTTTATCCGGACAAAGATTCGGCCGATGTTTGTGAAGTGGAATCCTGCAGGGGACCCTACGGAGTTGAAGGAGCTAATTGAGATGGCTCTGGAGACGTATCGGGCGGAGTATGCGGAGTACTACAAGAAGCATGCGTTGCCGGATTCGCCTGCGGTGCGCGACGCGAGTCCTACGGTGGTGCTGGTGCCGGGCGTGGGGATGTTCAGCTTTGGGAAGAATAAGACTGAGTCGCGGATCACGGGTGAGTTCTACATCAATGCGATAGGCGTGATGCAAGGGGCTGGTGCGCTGGGTGCTGGTGTGGATTGCAAGGAGATTCCGCAGGCTGGACCGGCTGCTTCGGCGGATCAGTTTACGGTGTACTCGAATTATGTGGCGTTGCCGCCTAGTGAGGCGTTCCGGATTGAGTACTGGAAGCTGGAGGAGGCTAAGATTCGCAGGCAGCCTCCGGAGAAGGAGTTGAGCCGGCGGGTTGCTTTGATTGTTGGTGGGGGCAGTGGAATTGGGCGTGAAGTGGCTTTGCTGGCTGCGGAGCGTGGGGCTCACGTTGTGGTTGCTGACCGCGATGTTGCTGGGGCGGAGAAGGTCGCGGATGAGGTCAAGGCGATTGCCGGTAAGGAAGCGGTTAGCTGGACGAGTATCGATATTCGCGATAGGAAGGCGATCAAGGCTGCGCTTGAGGCTGCGACGAATCAGTTTGGCGGGATCGATATTTTGATCAATACGGCTGCATTGTTTCCTTCTTCGCCGGATGGTGTGATCAGCGACGCTCAGTGGGCGTTGACGCTTGAGGTGAATGTTACGGCGAACTATCTGCTGGCCGATGAGGCGGCGAAGGTGTTTGCGGAGCAGGGGATTGATGCGAGCGTGGTGCTGACTAGTTCGGCGAATGCTGTTGTCGCAAAGCGGGGCAGCGAGGCTTATGACGTGAGCAAGGCGGCGCTGAGCCATCTGGTACGGGAGCTGGCGGTGAGCATGGCTCCGAAGGTGCGGGTGAATGGGATCTCTCCGGCTACGGTGGTGAAGGGGTCGACGATGTTTCCGCGGGATCGCGTGATTGCTTCGCTTAAGAAATATAAGCTGCCGTTTGATGAGAAGGACACCGATGACGGGCTGCGAAATGAACTGGCTCAGTTCTATGCGACGCGGACGTTAACGCATCAGCCGATTGATCCTAAGGATTGTGCGCAGGCGATCATGTTCCTTGCAGGGCCGCTGGCGCGGTGCACGACGGGGCATCTGATTCCGGTGGATGGTGGGTTGACTGAGGCATATCTGAGATGAGGAGAACGCCCGGGATGGCGTTGCTGCCGAAGGATAAGCGAGCTTCGATTGCGGTGGACCTGGGGGCGGAGAGCTGCCGGGTTTCATTGCTGCGGTGGGTGAAAGGTAAGCCGGTGATTGAGCTGGTGCACCGGTTTGCGAATGCTCCGCGTGAGGTGGATGGGGGGCTGCGCTGGGATTTGGCGATGATCGTCGACGGACTCGAAGATGGGGTTCGGCGGTGTGCTGCGATTACGACGGAAGGTGTGCGGTCGATTGCTGTCGATGGGTGGGCGGTGGATTATGTTCGGCTGGATGCGAAGGGGCTACCGCTGGCTGATCCTTTCTGCTATCGCGATGAGCGGACGGTGAAGGCGGAGCGGGCTCTTCATCGGAGGATTGGGCCGGAGCGGTTGCGGGAATTGACTGGCGTCCAGTTGTTGCGGATCAATACGCTGTATCAGCTTTATGCGGATGCTTTGGATGGGGTGCCGGATGGGCGGCAGTGGTTGAATCTGCCGGAGTATGTTTTGTCGCGGTGGGGTGGGGCTCGCGTGGCCGAGCATACGAATGCTACGCATACTCAGTTGGTGGAGCTGTATAAGCCGCAGTGGTGCCGGGAGATCTTCAGTGCGGCGCAGCTTGATCTGGCTAGTGCGGCGAAGATTGTTCCGCCGGGGACGGAGGTGGGTCGGTTGAGCGGGCCGCTGGCGGAGCTTCCGGCGCTGCGGGATACGGTGCTGATTGCTCCGGCTTGCCATGATACGGCTTCGGCGATTGCGGGGATTCCAGCGACGGGGAATGACTGGGCTTATATCAGCTCGGGGACCTGGTCGTTGGTGGGGACGGTGCTGGAGCAGCCTCGTAATGGGGAGGAGGCGCGCGAGGACAACTTTACAAATCTGGGCGCTGTTGGGGGAAGGGTCTGCTTTCATAAGAATGTTAATGGGATGTGGCTGATTCGGCAGTGTATCGACGGGTGGGCTGGGGGTGGGCGGGTTTGGACTGTGCCGGAGTTGGTGGCTGCGGCGGAGAAGACGGAGAAGCCGCGTGGGCTGCTGGATGTGGATGATCCGGATTTGCTGCTGGCGGGAAGGATGCCGCAGCGGATCAATGCTCAGCGGGTGCGTAAGGGGTATGAGGCGCTGGATGAAGGGGCTGAGAATGCTCCGGTGTTTGCCAGCTTGATCTTTCATAGTCTGGCGGCTCGGTATGCGAAGGTGCTGGACAGGATTGCGCTTCATAGCGGGAAGAAGTTGAAGCGGTTGTTTGTTGTGGGTGGGGCTAGTCAGAATGATTTTTTGAACCGGCTTACAGCGGAGGCTACGGGGTTGGAGGTCTTTCGTGGGGCGGCTGAGAGTTCGACGGTGGGGAACTTTGCGGTGCAGTTGGCGGTGCTGGAGGGTGGCCGCGATGCTGTGACGGGGGCTTATGCGGAGCAGGTTTCGCGGTGGGCTGGGTTGTTTGTGGGCGCGATAGGCTGACGAGTGATGAGCGTCGCGGGTGGAGTCTTCGAAGGGCTGCTCGGTGAGTGGAGTTTGGAGCGCGAGATTTCGGGGCGTGGCTGCATGAAAGGCTTCGCGCGGTTCACACGGCTGGATGGGGAGACGGCTTTGTATGAGGAGTCGGGCGAGCTTTGTCTTGAGGGTGGACAGACGCTGCATAGCCGGCAGAGCTACGTCTATGAGAAGAGAGATGATGGGTTTGCGGTGCGGTTTGCCGATACGCGTGAGCTCTTCCATGTGATGCGGTTTGTGACGAGTGGCGATGATCTTGTGGGTGAGGCTCGTCATGTGTGTGTGAATGATCTTTATCTCTCTGGGTATATGGTTCGGTCTGATGGGAGCTTTGAGGTGCGGCATGAGGTTCGTGGGCCGCAGAAGGACTATGTGATTCGGACTGTATATCGACGGAGTCCGGCTTGTTGAAGTTGTTGTGATGGATTGCGTGGTAGGCTTCCATTTGCATGCATAATAATGGGTTTGATCTGGTTGCTGCTGCCTCCGCTGAGATGATTCGCGAGGGGTTTGTTGTTGGATATCCTGATGGGTGTGACGAGCAGGTGGCTGCGATTCGTGCGGCGCAGGCGAAGGCCACCGATGCTGGTGAGCGCGATCTGCGTGGGTTGATGTGGTCTTCGATTGACAACGATACTTCGCGCGATCTCGACCAGGTTGAGGTGGCAGAGCGGGTAGAGGGCGGCATCCGTGTGCGGGTGGGGATTGCGGATGTCGCGGCATGGATTTTGAAGGACACTCCGCTGGATGAGTTTGCGCGGGAACAGACGCAGACGGTGTATACAGCGGTGCGGAATTTTTCGATGCTGCCGACGGAGCTTTCGACAGATTTGACGTCGCTGAATGAGGGGCAGGATCGGGCGGCGCATGTTGTCGAGTTTGTTGTGGATGCTGAGGGGGCCGTGGGGCAGACGAGTATTTATCGGGCTCTCGTCAACAACAAGGCGCAGCTTGCTTATAGTCGTGTGGGGCCTTGGCTGGAGGGGACGGGTGCTGCGGATGCGAAGGTTGCGGCGTCTGCTGAGTTGCAGGAGCAGCTGCGGTTGCAAGACGAAGCTGCGGTTGCACTGCATACGTTCCGGGTGAAGAGCGGCGCTCTGGAGTTCAACCGGGTGGAGGCTGATCCGGTGATGGTGGATGGTCAGGTGAAGTCGATTCGGGCGGTGTTTCACAATCGGGCGGCGGATCTGATTGAGGAGTTGATGATTGCAGCGAATGAGACGATGGCGAAGACGCTGCGTGCGGCGAAACGGTCGTGCATTCGACGAGTGGTGCGGTCTCCGGAGCGATGGGCTCGGATTGTGGAGTTGGTGGGGCGGCATGGGACGGTGTTGCCGGAGCAACCTGATTCGGGGGCGTTGAATGCGTTTTTGCAGGCGCAGCGGGCGGCGGATGCGGTGCACTATCCGGATTTGTCGCTGTCGATTATCAAGCTGATGGGGCCGGGGGAGTATGTGCTGGCTAAGGGCGATGAGGAGGATCCGCCGGGACATTTTGGATTGGCGGCTCAGGACTACGCGCATTCGACGGCGCCGAACCGGAGGTTTCCTGATCTGGTGACGGAGCGGGTGGTGGACGCGTGGCTGGATGACAAGGCCCCGCCGTATACGGATGACGAGTTGGCGGCGATTGCGAAGCATTGTAATGAGCGGGATTCGGCGGCGCGCAAGGTGGAGCGGGCGATGGTGAAGCGGGTTGCGGCTGTGGCCCTGGCTGGAAGCATCGGGAAGAAGTTCCACGGAGTGATTACCGGTGCCAACGATAAGGGAGTCTATGTGCGGGTGTTCGATCCTCCAGTGGAGGGCAGGGTGGTTAAGGGCGAACATGGTCTGGATGTGGGCGACATGGTGGACGTGACTTTGCTGCATACCAATCCGCAACATGCGTTTATCGATTTCGGACGGGCGTAGGGCTCTTTTCGGTTCGTCTTGCTGGCGGTTATGTGGTACCCCCCTTCCCCGTACTTAAGTATGTAAAGTCTTCATTGCATTGTTGTTAGGTCTGGACTTCGGTTGAACAATAGAAAAAGCCCCGAGTGGTGGTCGGGGCTTTTCTGCTGAGTTTTGTTCTATATCCAGTATAGCGGTTTGGGTGGAATGTATCGGCAGGACTATGTTATTGGCTGACAGCGGCTTAGGTGCTATCAGAGCTTGACAGGTTTCGGAGTCTATTTGGGCTCGCCGAAGGGGACGTCCTTTGGGTTGTTGGGTTCGCCGGTGGATTGGGTGAGGGTGACTTTGGAGCCGTCGGCGGTTTGGATGGTGTTGTCGGTGAGGGTCCAGTTTTTGGCGTTGGCGATGGTGCCGGCGGCTTGGGCTTCGATGTTGAGGTGGTCGATTTTGAAGTCCTCGAGCGGGGCGGCGGGGTAGGCGCTGACGTCGAAGGCTCGCTTAGCTCCGGTGGCTTTGATGTTCCAGATGTGGACGTTGTGGAAGTGGGCGAGGCCTTTGTCGGGTGGTGTGACGGGAGTGGTGAGGGTGATGTAGTACGAGGGTGGGTCTTTGAGGTCAGGTGGGAGGGTGGCGTAGCTGTAGGTTGGGTTCCAGTTCATGGTGATGTGGATGGGGACGGCTACGCCTTCGAGGGTGAGGTCGTGGATGCGGATGTCGTCGGCGAAGCCTCCGCGGGTGCGGGCGGATTTGAAGAGGACTCCGGAGGGGACGCCTGCGAGGGCGGTGAGGTTGTAGGCCTCGATGTTGCGGAAGCCGCCGGAGGTTTCGGAGCCGATGGTTACGGCGGCTGCTCCGTGGCGGATGATGCTGTCGCGGAGGACTACGTTTTCAGTGGGACGGTTGACGCGGAGGCCGTCGGAGTCGCGACCGGCTTTGAGGCAGAGGGCGTCGTCGTTGACGTCGATGTCGGCGTGCTGGACGAGGACGTCGCGGGAAGAGTCGATGTCGATGCCGTCGGTGGAGGGGCCTTTGCCGCCTTCGTTGTTACGGATGGTTACGCCATCGAGGGTGACGTTGTGGGAATAGAGGATCTGGACGGTCCAGAAGCCGGAGCGCTTGAGGATGATGCCGCCGCCGAGATGGATGTTGGAGGAGTTCTGGAAGAGGATGAGGCGGGGGCGTCGGGCGTCGTAGTCGGATGCCCAGCGGAGGCCCTTGGGCTCGTAGGTGGCTCGTAGGTCCCAGTAGGACTTCCACCAGATGGGGCCGTCACCGTCGATGGTGCCGCGGCCGGTAATGGTGACGTTTTGCTGGTCGCGGACGTTGATGAGGGCAGCGGGCCAGGTCATCTCGATGCCGGCGATGCGGGTTGGGAGCATGGGGTAGTCTTCGAGCTTTTGGGAGCCGATGAGCGTGACGCCTTCGGGGACTTCGAGGGTTGTGTTGGATTTTAGGAAGAGGGAGCCGGTGAGGTAGGTGCCTGCTGGGAACGTGACGGTGCCCTTATTTTTTGCGGCGCAGTCGATTGCTTTCTGGATGGCGACGGTATTCATCTTTATGCCATCACCGATCGCACCGAATTGTCCTGCGTCGCAAGGATTACCTGGCACGCTAACTGCGTGGGCGGTTGTTGCGAGCGAGAGGATGACGGCCAAGGAGATTGCGGCTTTGGTGAGTTTTTCTTGAACTGCTGACATTTGCCCTTCTTCTTGTTTTAATGCAGGTCTGCTCAGCTGGCTAGCAGGTAATTGACGTCTGTTCGGATCTGCGATGGGTCGTTGTTCCACTCGGGCAGCCAATGGCCGTAGATCTCCCAGGATGGGCCGGCGAGCTTTCGGTTGTTGGACTGGCACCACTGGTGAATGGCATTGTGCGCGGCTCCGAGTGTGTTGTAGGGACCGAGGTGCGTCGCCGTGGCAACAGGGCCAGCGGGTGTGGCGGAGCGGACGACTTCGCCCTGTTCTGTGAAGGGGCCGAGGAGTTCGACTCCTATCTCAAGCCTGATGCTGCCGTCCCAGTACAGAGCGACGTTACGGCCCGCTTTGGCCTGTTGCGCGCGCACGGTGTTCCAGACGAGACCACAAAGTTCCGGCACCACGCGCGAAAGTTCGGATTGGCTTGTCTGTCGTCGGACGACGGCGAGGGGGATGCTCTCAAGTTGCTGGAACTGAACGACGGGGGGTGTCATTACGGCTCCTTTGTGACTAAGTGGATTTGGCCGAGGAGGCCAGAGGGGACGGGTTTTACTTTGTCGAGGTCCTGCATCTGGAAGCGGTCGCCGAATTTTTCGATGAGGGGTTTGTAGTCATGGGGCGGAAGGGCAGCCCAGGCGTTGATGGCTGTGTTGTAGACGCGGATTTCGATGTGGTTCTGGCCGGGTTTGAGGAGATGCATCACGTCGAGTCGGTAGGGCGGGTGCCAGAGGGAGCCGGCTCGCTGTCCATTGATATAGACGATGGCGGCCTCGCGAACGGGTGGGTCGTACCAGGCGCGCATGCCGGGGCCTGTGCCTGTGACGAGGGGATTGCGGACTCCGACTGGCCGGTCAGGCTGGGCTAGCGGTTGAGGCGTGGTGGGGGTGCCGCCTTCGATTTCGAGGCTGACTGGCTTGGTGGGGACTGCAGTGAGAGTGAAGTCTCGGGTGTAGACGGCTTCTCCGGAGTAAAACTTTGTGTCGGGGTTGGCGGTCCAGTCGGTGAGGGTGGGTTGGGTTTCAGTCTTGTTGGTGTCTATGAAATGGAGTTCCCAATTCTTCGACAGGTCGATAATCTCCGGATGGGACGTGCTGGTCGAATCAGTACGAGGCGTAGAGGTGGGTCGCCCACTTTGCGAGCCTGTCTTCGCGAAGACAAAGATTCGGGATTCGTAGGGAGCCAGATTGAGATCAACATCAGTGGAGGAGATTGATAGAGAAACGCCGGTGTCGGGGTCCCACTGCTCGCCACTGGGATAGACGGTGGCAAGGGTGGCAGTGGCTTGGATTGGATGATTGCTGGCGTTGGCGACGAAATAGATGTCTGCGTTTGGAAGTCTGCGACGAATGAAGCCGATTTGGTCCCTGGCGTCGCTGCTCTTTGTGTGAAGACTGAAGTCTGGGGCTGAGGCGGTGTGAAGGGCTTCGATAAGTGCGGACTCGTTTGGAACGATTGTGGGTGGGATCAGTTGGTGTGGGCCGCTCCAGACGAAACTGGCTAGCGCGCCGTCGGTAACGTGCAAGGGCGCGTGCCCAAGACAGAGAACCTTACCCCCATCTATTGAGGAGTACCTGAGGATACGCTGCAGGGTTTCAGCGGGAATGCGGTCAGTGGGGGGAATGACTAGGATGGGGTAGTGGATGCCTTGGCGGTTGATGGTTTCGGCATCGATGAAGTCGACGTTGTAGCCGGCGCTGAGGATGGCGGACATGAGAGCCGGGGTGATGAGATGGGTCATTTCTCCGGTGACGGTGACCTTGCCGGGGGAGAAGTTGGCCCAAGCGTCGTCGGTGGGGAGGAGGATGGCGACTTGATTGGCGGGTTCGCCCTGGCGGAGGAGGTAGCTGATGCGCTGGATGTAGCGTGTGACGTCGGGCATGACGGGATGCCAGGGGTTGTTGTCGTTGAAGACTGCGGCGGCGTAGAGGGACCAGCCGGGTTCTCCGGCTTGCGGGGGAGAGTAGGGCCAGCCGTGGCCGATGATCTGGTTGACGCCGATGAGGAAGTGGAGGTCGGCTTCGGCCTTCATGTCGAGGGGAGTGGCGCGGAAGACGGGGGAGTGGAGCCAGGTGAAGGTCTCGGCGGAGGTGATTTTATTTCCGAAGAGGTGGTTGGCGGAGGAGGCCCAGCGGAGTGTGGAAAACTCACGCCAGCGAGGGCCTTCGCCTTCCGGGAGGGCCACGAGGCGTTGGCTTGATAGACTAACTGCTGGTTCTCCATATGTTTGCGAGCGAAACTTTGTGTGATGGGCGATGGCCCAGTTATTGATTTGAGTCAGGTAGTTTTCATCGACTAATTCGGTTAGGGTTTGGCCCCAGTCGTGCCTTATTTTTTCTGCGGCGGGGGTGCTTCCTGCTACTAGTTCGGGGAGGTGGGGGAGGAGGTCGTAGCCTCGGCGTTTTTGGAATTCGGCGGGGAGAGCGGGGGTCCAATCGGCTCCGTAGGCTTCGAGGGAGTCGGAGAAGACAGCGTAGGGTGGCGTTGATCCGAAAGCACTTACGAGGGGGTCGCCAACGGCTTTTAGGTGGGTGGCTACGGCTTGGTGGCTGAAGGGATCTAGGACGTAGCCTTCGGCTCCTACGGCGGCTCGTTTGACTTGCTGTCGGGTGTGGCTGGCTATAAAGAAGAGGGCGGTGCGGGGGGTGGTGGAGGGGGCAACGATTAGGACCCTTGTGTCGCTCGGAATTTGAAGTGGTAGAGGCTCTGTTGAGGAAGCGATCCAGTGCGTTGGTTCTCCGGGCACGACAGAGGCGGAGATGAGGCTTTCTCCCTGAGCGAATTTTGGAAGCGAAATTGACGTTGCATTGCTTGGAATAGCGACTTCCGCGGTGCGGAGGCGAGTGGCGGCTTCTTCGAGGGTGGTGGCGGGGCCTCCGTAAGGCCAGCCGCTGCCTAGGGTAACGTCCACGCGGAGGCCTAGTTTGCGGGCTTCGGATTGGGCGTAGCGGACGTTGTCCAGCATCTCGGGGGAGAGGAAGGGGTGATTGATAAGTCCTTTGGATGGATCGTCTACGACCTGGGGGTAGACGAAGGCTAGTTCTACGCCTCCTATGCCGTCGGCTTGCATCTGCTTGAGTTCGCGGAGGATCTCGGGTTTTTCCACAGCGGTGCCGAACCACCACCAGCGCATCATGGGTTTTGCGTCGGCTGGCGGGTTCTGGAAGTTTTGCCTTAATTGTTCGATAGAAGTTTGAGAAAATAATGGAGTTGACAGTGCTATGGCCAGCGAGATGGTGGTGGCGATTTTGGTGGTCAGGCGCTGGTTAGCAAGCGGTAAAAAGTGTGGAAAACGTGGCATGTTGCGGGGCTCGCTTTGTGGATTTCGGCTCATTGCTGGGAGCTCTTGGTCTGGTCGGGGACGGGGCCGTCGAGGATGGGGTGGTCAAGGCCGGAGACGTGGGGTGGGATGGCCGTGGGCATCATGTCGAAGACGACGATCTCGTTGTCGCCTTTCAGGAGCCAGGGGCCGGGGACGTAAAGGGTCTGCTGGGGGCCGATGTTCCAGAAGCGGCCTATGGGGTGGCCGTTGATCCAGAGGGCTCCTTTGCCGAGGTTGCGGATGTCGAGGAAGGTGTCGCCGGTTTGGGCGAGGGTGAAGTGGGCTCGGTAGAAGGTGGGGGGAGAGCCTGCAGAGGGAGAAGAGGCGAGAGTCTGGCTTGCGCTGGTTGTGGTGGAGAATCCTCGGGTTTTGATGGGGCGCGGCTGGGTGACGAGGGGTCGTTTGTAGAGGGTGGGGAGGGTGGTCATTGGAAGGGAGTATATCTGCCAGTTGGTGATGGGGGTCCCGGCGACGGTGACGGATTGGGTGATGCCTTTGGCTTCGCCGCGCATGAGCTTGGTGGAGTTGATGCGGCCATCGTTGGCTACGAGGATGTCGAGGCGGGCTGGGGCGGTTGTGGTGAGAGGGAGGGTGTTCTCGAAGTGGTGGCGGCGGTCGAGGGTTCCGGTTAGCTTGCCGTCGACGTAGATCTGGGCGTAGTCGTGGAGGTCGGTTAGGACGAGGTCTCCGGTGACGGCCGCAGGGAGCTGGGTGCGGTAGAGGATGTAGCCGAAGGATTGGCCGAAGTGCTCCATGGGTTTCGGCTGGTCACTGGGGATCGGGGTTGGGAGGTTCGTCCAGAGAGGGGTGGATTCGGTGAGGGTGATTTGGGGGATGGTGATGATGGGTGGGGTGGCGGGGATGGGGGGGAGGCAGGATTCGTTGTTGGTTTGAGAGGATTCATCTACCCGGGCTTCTGTGGCCGTGCTGACGAAAGAACGAGCAACGGCAGGTGCAACCGCAGGTCCTTCGACTCGCGCGTTGCGCTCGCTCAGGATGACACCTCTTTTGTCAGTAGCTGGAATAGCGGCAGAGGCCGATGTTTTGGAGGTGGGGCAGGGGGTGAATTGGGCGAGGATTTTGCGGTAGGCGTAGAACTTGGGGGTGGGGCGGCCGGATTCGTCGAGGGGGGCGTCGTAGTCGTAGCTGGTGACAGTGGGGCGGTAGCCGTTTTTGTCGCTGCCGGCTCCGGACATGAAGCCGAAGCTGGTGCCTCCGTGGAACATGTAGATGTTGATTCCGGCTCCGCGATGGAGGATGTAGTCGAGGTCTTCTAGCTGGGGTGGGATGGGGCGGGTCTCGTGGGGGTGGCCCCAGGAGTCGAACCAGCCGGGCCAGTACTCGGAGACGAAGAGGGGGGCGTCCGGGCGGACGCGGGCGAGGGCGTCCACGCCGCCCTGATGGTTGCCGATGCCGAAGTTGACGGCGGCGAAGAGGTCGGGGATGGAGCCGTTGGGGATGTTGCGCCAGTTGTCGGCGGAGTAGAGGAGGGAATCGGTGAATCCGGCGTCTAGGAAGATTTGTTTGAGGTGGGCCATGTAGGCGTGGTCGGAGCCGAAGTTGCCGTATTCGTTTTCGACCTGAGTCATGAGGATGGGGCCGCCGCGGCCGATTTGGAGGGGGGCGACCTCCTGGGCGAGGCGATGGATCCAGCGCTCGGCGGGGGTGATGAAGGCGGGGTCGTTGGAGCGTAGGGGGAATCCGGGGTCAGGGGTTGATGGCCGCTCTGGTGTCGTGTTGGCGGAGGGGGAGATTTGTGCCGCTTCGGGCGAAATGCGGGGGTTCTTCGCTTCGCTCAGAATGACAGGCTTTTTGGTGGCGGTAATTTGGTCTGACGGGGCGGAGGAGAGGAGCCAGGCGGGGAGGCCTCCGAACTCCCACTCGGCGCAGGAGTAGGGGCCGGTGCGGAGGATGACGTAGAGTCCTTCTTCTTGCGCGGCTTTGATGAAGGCGGCGAGGTCGTTGTTGCCAGTGAAGTCGTAGTGGCCGGGGGTGGGCTCGTGGACGTTCCAGAAGACGTAGGTGGCGATGGTGTTGAGGCCCATTGCTTTGGCCATTTTGAGGCGGGCGTGCCAGTACTCGCGTGGGATGCGGGCGTAGTGGAGTTCGCCGGAGAGTATTTTGAAGGGCTTGCCGTCGAGGGTGAAGTGGTCGGCTTCGGTGGCGAAGGTGTGGTGAGGCTGGGCGAATGCGGGGAAGGTTGCGACGGCGAGGATGGCGGTGAGGAGGATTCGTTTCATCTGGGTGAGGGTTTTGGTGACCGAGCCCAAGTTAGTTCATTTGGGAGAATGTTTCAAGGGAGGATTTTAGAGCAAAAGGTGGCAGGATGTCGTCTTGGGGGAAGGTGCCAGTGCGCGGTAGATACAAGCTTCATTGGCCGCACTCGGCTAATGGAGCGAGGCGGCGGCCTTGCTGGCGGAGTGCGTGATCGAGTTTGGATTGCGTGGCGGCGAAGGTGCCGGGTGGGTTTGTTTCGCTGGCGAAGGAGATTGTCTTTTCGGCTCCGCAGATGTGGAGGGTCTCGGTTTGGCCGTTGGAGAGCTGGCGCATGAGTTGGGGATCGCCGTAGGTTGCGGCTCCGCCGATCATGACGAGATCGACGTCTTCGGGAGTGGCGTGCGTGAGGGACCAGTAGGCGTCTTTGCCGGTTTCTTTGCCGGTGTCGCGGATGATCAACAGGTCGGCGACGTGGTTGGGGGCGAGAGATCCGATTTGATCCTGCAGGCCTACGAGAGTGGCGGGATTGGCTGTGGCCATTGCGACTAGTTCGGCTTCGGTGAAGATGGATGATGGCTGGGATTGGTTCCACACGGAGGCGTAGTTCAACTCGCCTAGCGAGCCTACGCTGCCGGTTGGGCTCCAGTCGGGGGCGATTGCCATGACTACGTTGGCGGATTTGGCGGCGGCGACGTTGGTTGTGTCTCCGTATAGCTCGATGTTGCTGCGTGGTGACCAGATGAGGCCGACTCCGGCTTTGGCCATGGCGGCGAAGTTCGCTGGGGTCAAGGCAGTTGCGTGGATAAGGGAGACTCCTGGCTTGAACAGGCCACGGCCTTGCAGGGTGTAGAGCTCTTCGGCGGCGGATGCGTTTTTGGGTGCGCCTTCGGCTAGATGAATGAGGAGGGAGCCTCGCGGTTTGGCGGAGAGCGCGGCGTTGGCGGCGGCGAGTTCGCTCTCGCTGATGGAGAGGGGAAAGATGTAGTAGAGGATTGTGCCTAGCCCGGTGCCTAGTTGGGGGTCGTAGTCGAGGTTGCGGGCGAGGCCTTGATCGCAGGGTGTATAGGTTCCTCCTACGACTGAGGTTTCACCCTCGGTGATGGCTTTGACTTCGGCGTAGCGCTCCATCTGGCACTCGAGGCCTTGCTGGACGAGGGCTTCATGGGGTGCGTCCATCAGGAGCTTGTAGATGGGTTTCTGCTCCCAGTCGTAGCGGTTGCCGAATTCGGTGATTGGCTTCCAGCGTGGGAAGACATTCCATGTGAGGTGATTGTGCAGGTCGATCAGGCCGGGGGAGATGACGCCGTGGGTTTCTACGGTTTTGGTTCCCGCCGGTAGTGATACCTGCGCTCCCGCAGCTGTAATCTTGCCGTTCTGGATCAGCACCGTTCCGTTCTGCACGATGCCATCGGGAGTAATCAGGGTTCCGGTGAGAGCTAAAGGGGTGGTTTGTGCGGAGAGCGTCCCGAAAGGGAATGAAAGCACGAAGAGAATCCACGCGCGTGACATCTCTGCCTCCGAAACTTCAATTGGGTGTAGCGCGATCATACTCTTAACGCAGCAGATAGCGCGGGGTGTGACTTCAGGTTTGTCGGTGATTTGTTCGTGGAGCTAGAACCTTAAACGGAAAGAGTGTCTTCGGAGAGGTGCGACCGATCGATGTTGCTTGCTTCGTACGCTGAGCGGCACTGAAAGTATTACCGAACTGTTACGCGCGCCCCATAGCCAGTGGCCATTTGCCGAGCTTAGTTTTTAGACCGAAAGCAGGCATGCCATGGCTTCTGTTGTAGCGCATCCGCCACAAGCTGTTTCTGAAATTGCTGACTTGGTACAGGCTAAGTCGGATGAATTCAACTGGGTGTTTTTCGTCGTGATTGCGGCGTTTCATCTGGGAGCCGTGGCGGCGCTGTTCACGTTCCATTGGTCTTCGGTTGTGGTGTTCGTCGTGATGTGGCTCGTCGCGCAGAACGTGGGCGTTGGCATCAGCTATCATCGCCAGCTTACGCATCGTGGGTTCACGACGCCGAGGTGGCTGGAGTATGCCATGGCCGTCTGCGGCACGATGGCTTTGCAGGGGAGTCCCAGCTACTGGGTTGCGGTGCATCGCATGCACCACCAGTACACGGATAAGCCTGGTGATCCGCACTCTCCCCGCGATGGTAAGTGGTGGTCGCACATGGGCTGGATTCTGCACGGGTCGCTTCATAGCGAGACGACTACGCTCTCGCGCTACGCGCCCGATCTGCAGCGAGATGCGTTTTATCGGTGGCTGGCGGTGTGGCATTGGCTGCCCGTTACGCTGGCTGGTGTTGCTCTGCTGGGTGGCGGGATGGCGCTGGGCGGATGGAGGCTGGGTGTGTCTTGGGTGCTGTGGGGCGTGTTTTTGCGGGTTGCGGTTGGGTTCCATGTCACGTGGCTGGTGAATTCGGTCACGCACATGTGGGGTACGCGTCGGTTCAAGACCCGCGATGATTCGACTAACAACTGGTGGGTGGCGCTGCTGACCGGAGGCGAGGGCTGGCACAACAATCACCATGCGCATCCGGTGTCGGCGAGGCATGGACTGGTGTGGTGGGAGGTGGATTTCAACTACTGGGGGATTCGGCTGCTGTCGCTGCTGGGTTTGGCGAAGAACGTTAAAGTGACGCGTCTTTAGGCGCTTCCGGGAGATCGGAGGTAATCTTTTAAGCGATCGCTGTCTCCTACGCATTGGATCGCTTTGTTGCATTTTGGGTAAAGTGGTGGTGATCGCTGCGCTTGCGATTGAGGTGTTGCCTATGTGCCGAAATATCAAGATGCTTTTCAACTTTGATCCGCCGGTGACGGAGGATGAGGTTCGGGCTGCTTCGTTGCAGTTTGTGAGGAAGATCAGCGGGTTCAATAAACCTTCGAAGGCGAATGAAGCGGCGTTTGAGGCTGCGGTGGATGCGGTGGCTGAGGCTTCGCGGGAGCTGCTGGTTTCGCTGGAGACGAACGCTCCGCCGAGGAATCGTGAGGAGGAGGCGGAGAAGGCTCGGGCTCGGGGGCTGGCTCGGTTTGGTGCTTGAGGTGATGGTGGGTTGAGGTTCGCTCTGGAAAATAGACGAGCCCGGAGATTTTTTCTTCCGTTTGGGCTTTGATTACGACGATACTGGCAGGGCTTTGCTGGGAGGTTTCAGCGGGCGGAGAAGAGGAGTGTTATGAAGATTCGGATTTGTCTGTTGATGGCGATGTTGGTGGCTCCGGTTGCTATGGTTGCGCAGGCTCCGGCGACGCCGCCGGTGAAGGTGGGGCTTTGGCAGTCGACGAGCACGGTTACGATGTCGGGGATTCAGATTCCGCCGGAGGTGGTGGCGCGGCTGCAGGCGATGGGCAGGCCGGTGCCGGGTGGCCCGCATACGACGGTGTTGCAATCGTGCCTGACGGCGGAGAAGTGGCAGAAGATGTTTGGCGATATGCAGCAGCAGCGGGATCAGAAGTGCAATTTGTCGAACCAGCAGACGAGTTCGGTGGGGATGTCGGCTGATATTGCGTGCAAGTCTTCGGATGGGCGGAGTAGTTCGACGGGGCACTTGGAAGTGACCTTTGTGAGCACGGAGAAGGCTACCGGCAAGGCGCATATGGAGACGACGATGGCGTCGCAGCCTAAGCCGATTGTGATGGATATGAACTTCGAGAGCGTGTTTCAGGGGGCGGATTGCAAGGGGATCTCGCCTGATTCGCCGCAGGTTGTGAAGTAGTCTGCGCTGACTAAAGAGAGCAGTGAGCTGAGATAGCCATGTGTGCCAGTTTTCGGTGATGGCCTTTTCGGCGCTGCTCTCTACTGCTTTGGTGGCGATGTCACGCCTTCGGGGATGACAGACAAGAAAGGCAAGAGCAGCTGCAAAGCAAGAACAACGGCAACTGCAAAAGCAGATCCCTACGGGATGACAACCAAAAAACAAGCAATGGCAAACGCGAAATACTCTGTCGGGCTTGATCGTTGCTAGAAGCCGGGTGGGGTTTCGGCGGCTACGTTGAAGTGTTGCTCGATGGCTATGCCGGCGCGGGCTATGGTGCCTTCGTCGAAGAGGCGGCCTATGAGGGTGATGCCGTGGGGGACTCGGCGGGGTGGGTTGAACTTTGGGAGAGGCTTGGCGGGGTCGGGGGCCCAGTCGCTGCGGGCTTCGGAGACTTCTACGAATCCGGCGCGGAGGGTGAGGGAGGGGTGGCCGGTAAAGTTGGTGAGGGTGAGCATCTCGTCGCGGAGGGAGGGGACGAGGAGGAGATCGACTTCGGTCATGACGCGGGTCATCTCGAGAGCGACCATGCGGCGGAAGCGGTCGGTTTGGACGAAGTCGACGGCGGAGAGGAAGCGGGATTGACGGAAGGTGTTGGGCCAGGCGTCGGGGACCTGGGCCTTGAGCTGGTCGACGGCGTGGTTGAGGGTGATCTCTTCGAAGGCGGCGGCGGCTTCGGCGAAGAGGATGAGGTCGAGGGAGTCGTAGGGCCAGTCGGGGAGCGTGACTTCGACGGGGGTCATGCCGAGGGTCTTGATGGCGGTTAGTGCGGCGCGGTCTACGTCGGTGGCGGGGGCTTCTTTCATCCAGGCGGGGAAGTAGCCGACTTTTAGGCCGGTGACTGGGGTGTTGGCGTCGAAGTTGAGGTGGCTGGGGACGCTGGCTACGTCTTGATTGTCGGGGCCGGTGATGGCGTTGAGGACGAGCATGGTGTCTTCGACGCGGCGAGCCATGGGGCCTAGCTTGTCGAGGGACCAGCAGAGGGTCATGGCTCCGGTGCGGGGGACTCGGCCGTAGGTGGGGCGGAGGCCTGTGATGCCGCAGCGCATGGAGGGGGAGACGATGCTGCCTCCGGTCTCGGAGCCGATGGCGAAGGCTACGAGGCCTGCGGCGGTGGCGGCTCCGGGGCCTGCGCTGCTGCCGGAGGAGCCTTCTTCGAGGAGCCAGGGGTTCATGGTTTGGCCGCCGAACCAGATGTCGTTGAGGGCGAGGGCTCCGAGGGAGAGCTTGGCGATGAGGACGGCACCGGCTTCGTTGAGGCGCTGGGTGACGGTGGCGTCGGCGGTGGGGATGCGGTTGCGGAAGGGCTCTGCGCCGTAGGTGGTGGGGATGTTGGCGGTGTCGAGGAGGTCTTTGGCTCCCCAGGGGATGCCGTGGAGTGGGCCTCGGTAGTGTCCGGCGGTGATTTCGGCGTCAGCTTTCTTGGCTTGCTCGAGGGCGTGGTCGGCGGTGAGGGTGATGACGCAGTTTAGTTTTGGATTGAACTGCTCGATGCGCTTGAGGTAGATGCGGGTGAGGCGCTCGCTGGTGAGTTTGCGGGTTTCGATCCAGTGGGAGAGATGGATGACGGGGGAGTAGGCGATGGCTTCGTCGGTGGCGGGGAGTTCGGGGGTGGCGGTGGTGCGGATGAATTTGTCGGTGGCGGGGCCGGAGGGTTGGCCGGGGAGGATGGAGTGGACCGTGGTGTAGGGTGCGGTGGCGGTAGGGATTTCAATTTTGCGGGGGCCTACTCGGCGCTCGTAGAGAGGAGCCATTGCGCTGCGCCAGTTGTTGGCGGCTTGTGCGCGGTCGGCTTGGGTGAGGGGGGCCTGGACTAGCTTTTCGGCTTCGGCGAAGGTGGCGGGGGTGACTTCGGGGCCTACTGCGGGTGCGGTGCCGAAGGCGGGTGGTGCTCCGGGGGTGGTGGAGGTGGTGGGGACCTGGGCTTTGGCGGCTGCGGCGGTCGCCAAGAGGGTGAGGGTGGTCTCGGTCAGGAATTGGCGGCGTGATTTGGACATGGTTCCTCTTGGCGGCTGCGTGGGGCTCTGAGAGAGGATACTCCAGGGGCTGAAGCCCCTTTGTTGTGGTGTTGGGGAACCCGAGGCTGAAGCCTCGGGTTCCTAGATGCAAGGGTAAGGGCGAAAGCAGATCCCCTTCGGGGATGACAAACAAGAAAAGCAAAGGCAAAATGCTGGGGTCCCTTCGACTTCGCTAAGGGCAGGCTTCTCCACTGCGCAGCTCACGATAATGCTGTGGGCTGCTTCGGTCGAGATGACAGTGTCGTGGTGGGTTGGGGAGGGCAAGACAACGACAACAGCAGATCCCTCCGGGATGACAAACTGAAGGGCGAATGCGCTAGTCGGGGATTTGCCAGCCGGCTATGGTTTGGGCGAGGGTGGCGTTGTCGGAGGCCTGGCCGCTGGTGGCGGCGGCTAGTTTGGGGAAGGCTGCCAGGACGTCATCGGATTTGGCCCAGACGGGGACGTCTTCCATCTTGTAGTGGTAGGTGACCTGGGTTTGGCGGAAGCCGTTGACTACGGTGAGTGGCGTTTGGCTGTCGATGCTGGTGACGACGCGGTGGCCGAAGCAGAAGCGCGGAGCGTAGCGGGCTCCGGTGGGCGTCACGGTGAAGCGGCTCGCGTGGATTGCGGTTTCGACACTGACTTCGAGGAGTTGGGATTTAACGAGGGTGTTGAGCTGTTTGGTTTTTGCGGGGTCGCTGGTCTCGTAGGGGAAGCGCGTGTCGACGAGGAGGCAGTCGGGGTGCTCGAGGAAATAGGCGTTGAGGGTGCTGATGAAGTTTTCGGGCGTGGGCTTGTTTTTGGTGTTGCATCCGAGGGTGGAGCTTAGGGTAACGGCCAGCAGCGCCACGGCTGCTTTGAGAGTTGCTGTTGATGCTTTGCGAGCGAGTGTCATCGCTTCTCCTGATATGTCTTTAGTTGGATGCAGGTGCGGGATGCGTCACGCATCGTGAATAGACTGTTGTAGTTGTACGCTAGTATGAAATATTTTGCCTATTCAGAATGTGGCGGGATTTAGAAAGTAACTCGAAGTTGGCGTATTATTTGGCTCCATCATGTCCTTCTTCTCAAACGCGCAGGAGACCTTTGGCCGTTATGGGGGGTACATTGCCGAGTTTCAGGAGTTGTTCGGCAAGCATGAGGTGAGCTTTGGAACGCCGAAGGATTTTTTGCAGCTGGCTCCGAAGCTGGCGTATGACGAGAAGTTCCGCTTGGACTTTGCGAAGTTGACGAAGTCGACCGGGCAGCGGGCGGAGGGGCGGCTGACGCTGACGCGGATGCTGACGATCATTGCGATTGCGATAGCTGGGCTGGAGATTGAAAGCCTGGAGAAGAATGCGGTGTCGATCAGCCTGGTGGTGGTGTTTCTGGCTGGTATTGGAGGGTGGTGTGAGGCGGAGTCGGAGGGTGTGCCGACGAAGGTGGAGCAGATTGCGAGCAAGCGTGAAGAGACGAAGGGCGGGATTGCTGTCGTTGCGAATGAGGATGAAGAGAGTGAAGAGAAAGAGGCGCTGGAGCTGGAGCATCGGCTGAGCAGGGGGCCACAGAGTGATCTGGAGGGGCTGACGGCATCGCTGTTCGGTGGGCCTGCGGTGAAGGAGGCGCTGAGCAGACTGGAGCTGAATACGCTGGAACTGAAGCTGCATCTGGATAGCATCGATCATCGGATGGAGCGGATTGAGCCACATCTGGATGACCTGACGGCGCGGATCGGTTCGACGGCGGAGAGTTTGCCGCGAGCGGAGACGAATGGGCGGTCGAAGATGCTTCCGGCACAGCGGTTTTCGCAGACGGAGCTTATGGAGCCTCGATCAGGGGAGCAGGCGATTGCGGGGCGTGGAGTGGAGGTGGCGAAGATCGGCATGGTCGTCGCGCCAGCTACCTGGAAGCAGGCGGAACCTAAACAATTGCGACGGCTCTATTGGGTGCTGGCTGCGCTGGGGGTGCTCTTGTTTGTGCTGGCGAGTGCTGCGGGTGTGTTTTTCTATCGTGGCCGGCGGCAGGATTCTGGTGAGAGCCGGGTTGCTGCAGCGGTGGCGGCTACTGGTGCTCTGCACGATGGGGTGAGTGGGACGCATGGCCTGGATCCGCCGGGGCGCGGAGGAGGGAACGGTGCGGCTGGGCCTGGGCTGAAGGCGCAGGAGAAGCATGAAGCGACTGCGCGGCAAGCAGAGAAACTAAGAGTACTGGCAGCAGCGGGACAGGGTGGGCAGGGAAGTTCGGGTGGACTGGTAAGTGGGCCAGATCGTAACGGGCCGAATCAGACAGGGCAAAATTACATGGGGCCGGGAAATCGGCCGTTAACAGGGGTGCGGACTGAGTTTGGAAATCAGCCGGGGAAGATCCATGTTGCGAAGGTGGATGCGCCGCCACCGGTTGTAGCGAATGGTTCTTCGGATGCGCCGCGCATGACGGCAGGTCTGGGGGCGGTTGCCAGTGCCAGATCCCCATCGATTCTGAGGGAGGGGCCGGACATGAGTGCTACTGCTGCCAAGGTCACGCCTCCGCCTGCGGCAGTTCCGACAGCGGCGCCACCAATGTCTAAAGCTGTCTTTGTGTCTGCTTCAACGCTGACGCGTTATGTGATTGCGGCGCCTAAGCCCACTTATCCGCAGGTTGCGCACTTTCAGCGGACAGAGGGTGACGTGATGGTGAGGGCTTTGATCGCGGAAGATGGAAAGATCGAGAATGTGACGGCAGTGAGTGGGCCGGCAGGGCTGCAGCAGGCTGCGGTGGATGCGATGCGGAATTGGCGATACAGACCCTACCTGATGAATGGGAAGGCGGTGGAGGTCATGACGTATATCAATTTTCATTTCAGTATGGAGCATTAGCGCGGGTTGCGAGGACGTGCGTGGGGGAGCCTTGCTGTGAGGCTGCGCGTTTTACTCTGAGTCGAGAATCTCGTCGGGGATGGGGTCCAGCTCTCCAATGGTCTTCATGGTGTCGAGAGTCTTCAGGTTCGCCTGAACCGCTGCCCATTGCGTTGCGTTCTTTTTGGTGGCGATGGGAGCGAGCGGGTCGGCGTAGTAGTCCTGTATGTCGTGTTTGAGCTGGATGGGGATGTGACGGGTGGGGAGCTTGGTCAGCTCTGCAAGAAGTTTCGCGTAGGTTCTGTCGGTGAGCGGGTAGCCGCCGGGTTTGACGTTGGCGCCGGTATCGAGGTCGCGATTCGTTATGTAGTGGTCGATGCGGTCGTAGTTGGCCATGACCAGAAGTAGCACCCGGACGGAGCGACTCATGCTGTGGATGTAAAGTTCCTCGGTCTGTTGCTCAGGGCCGCGAATAGATAGCATCTTCAGGGCGCCTACTTTGGGGACGATGTAGATGAAGCCGGCGTAGAGGTGGCTTCCGAAGCCTGGTTTCTGTTTGTATTGTTGCCAGTTGTCTTCGTTGGATATCTGGAGGAGTTCACTCTTCAGTTTGGTTAAGTCGTCGCTTGGGGTGTCGGTGGGAAAGCGGTTTTTGTGGAGAATGGTTTCGGCACGAGCGATGTTAGGGATGAAGCTGCGGACGCCGCCACGGTAGATGCGGAGGGAGGTCTCTTTGCTGCCGATGACTTCGGACAGGTTGAGGCCGTAGGTCTCGTAGAAGGCGGTGCGGAGAAGGGGACGGGAGATTTCGAGGCCTACGTGCCCAAGGTAGTGGGAGGGGGCAAAGCGACCCTTGCTGAGCTGGTTGATGTCGAAGGCGAACTCGGTCTGGACGTGTTGGTGGGGGCCTTCGGCATAGTTGACCGTGGAGCCGTATTGGTGAGCGAGCTTGGGGAACTCGATGGGGACGGCTTGGTTGGTTGCGTAGCTGTGGCCGATGGTGTCACCGATGTAGTGGGAGAGGGCGCCGATGGCGAAGGCGAGGTCGTCGGCGGTCTGGGAGTTGCGGATGAGGCTGAGGACGAAGTCTCCGGAGCGGACGTAGTGGGTGAGGTCGGAGAAGAAGGCGTTGCCGAAGGGATAGTAGCCGAAGTCCTGGATGGCGGAGCCGCCGTAGGCGTAGGCGTGTGCCTCGTTGATCTGCGTGTCGGTGAGGTTGGGGAAGTGCTTGAGGATGACGGGGAGAATGGCGTTCTTCCAGGCGATGTCGATGATCTCCTCATGTGACTGGACGGAGTAGGGGTTCGCCTGGGTGGTGATGAGGAGGAGGACGAGGAGCGTAAAAGCTTTGAGTAGGGTCGTGCGCTGGGTCATGTGGGTCTGGTTGGCCTCTGAGCTCTCGCTGGTGTTCACTGTATCCGATGCGGGGACTAGTGAGCGAGTGGTTTGTGGTGGGTATGATCTGGATGAGGGTCGCATGGAGAGTCGAGTGGATGGGCGACGGGCTCGGTGGATGCAGTATGGCTTTGCAGTACTAGGGACGGTGCTGCTGGCGTTTGCGCTGGCGCATCAACCGCGGCGGTCGGGTGGGCTGACTCCGGTGGCTACGCGGAAGCATATGCCAGAGTTGGTGCTGGAGCAACTTGGAGGAGGCACTTGGCGGCTGGCGGAGCATCGTGGGCAGGTGGTGCTGATCAACTACTGGGCTAGCTGGTGCTCTCCTTGCTGGGAGGAGACTCCAGGGTTGATACGGATGTCGGAGGAGCTGGGGCCGAAGGGATTGGTGGTTGTTGGGGTCGCGATGGATGAGGGCGGGAGAGATAAAGTGAAGGACTTTGTGGAGAAGTTTCAGGTGCCTTATCCGGTGGTGTTTCCGGCGGCGCTGTCGCAGATGGTTTATGGCTTGGAAGGATTGCCGACTACGATTCTGGTGGATCGGAATGGGAGGGTTGCGAAGACTTATGTCGGGGCTGTGCGGGAGAGGGATTTTCGGGCGGATGTGATGGCTTTGCTGGCGGAGAATGCAGCCGGCGATGATAGATCGCAATTAAAGAATGAGTAACGAGTTGCGAGTAAGGAGTCAAGGCGATTAGGTTTGGCCGATTTTGGTGGGATCGGTTTTTAGGAGGATGGGGGTGGGGGGTAG
>Ga0209060_10000774_pt1 | contig 46361 bp, 35 predicted proteins | sample Coa_R1_8_FD_187155 | JGI IMG/M metagenome (GOLD analysis project Ga0209060, IMG submission 187155) | Surface soil microbial communities from Centralia Pennsylvania, which are recovering from an underground coalmine fire - Coalmine... | ecosystem: Environmental > Terrestrial > Soil >...
AACCTTGGTGATCGCCGCCGTCAACGTGGTCTTGCCGTGATCGATGTGTCCGATCGTCCCTACGTTGCAGTGCGGCTTTGTCCGATCAAATTTTTCCTTCGCCATTTCCGTTCCTCAGGGGCTAAAGCCCCAAAATTATGATTGCCGCTTCGGCGCTCCTAAAAGGCGCGCCCTTTCAAAACTTATTTCGTAGTTCCCTGCACCTTCGCGATGATTTCCTCCGCGACCGAACGCGGAGCCTCCTCATAGCGCGCGAAGTGCATCGAGTATTCGGCGCGGCCCTGCGTGGACGAACGCATGTGGGTCGCATAGCCGAACATTTCCGCGAGCGGAACGATCGCCTTGATCACCTGCGATCCGGCGCGATGCTCCATGCCTTCGATGCGCCCGCGGCGGGAACTCAGATCACCCATGATCACTCCGGCATAATCCTCGGGAGTGACCACTTCGACTGCCATCACCGGCTCGAGCAATACCGGAGAAGCCTTGCGGGCAGCCTCTTTGAAGGCCATCGATCCGGCAATCTTAAACGCCATTTCGTTCGAGTCAACATCGTGATAGCTGCCGTCAAAGAGCGTCGCCTTCACGTCTACCATCGGATATCCGGCCAGCACTCCGCCTTCGAGCGCTTCCTGAATGCCCTGGTCGATCGGCTTGATGAATTCCTTCGGCACCGATCCGCCGACGATCTCATTGACGAACTCGTAGCCAGCCCCCGGCGGTTGCGGATCGAGATAAATCTTGGCGTGACCGTACTGGCCGCGGCCGCCGGTCTGGCGAATGTACTTGCCTTCCGCTTCCGAGTGCTTGCGGATGGTCTCGCGATACGCGACCTGCGGCTTGCCCACGTTCGCCTCAACCTTATACTCCCGCATCATGCGGTCAACGATGATTTCGAGGTGCAGCTCGCCCATGCCGCTGATGATGGTCTGTCCGCTATCGGGATCGGTGTGAACCTTGAAGGTGGGATCTTCCTGGGCCAGCTTGCTGAGCGCCATCCCCATCTTTTCCTGATCGGCCTTAGTCTTCGGTTCGACGGCGACCGAAATAACCGGCGCCGCGAATTCAATCGATTCCAGTGCGATCGGATGATCTTCGTTGCAGATCGTGTCGCCGGTGGAAACATTGCGCAAGCCGACTCCGGCGCAAATGTCGCCCGCAAGAATCTCGCTGATCTCTTCGCGCTTATTGGCGTGCATCTTGAGCAGACGCCCGATGCGCTCGGTCTTGCCCGTGCGCACGTTCAGCACCGTATCGCCGGTCTTCAGCTGTCCGGAGTAAACGCGAATAAAAGTGAGCTGGCCGACAAACGGGTCAGCCATGATCTTGAACGCCAACGCCGAAAAGGGCTCTTTGTCGTCGGGTTTGCGCGTTTCCTCTTTGCCGTTGTTCGGATTCTTGCCGTGGGTTTCGCCAATATCGAGCGGCGAAGGCAGGTAATCGACGACGGCATCGAGCAGGGGCTGGATGCCTTTGTTCTTGAATGCCGTTCCGACAACAACCGGGAATACTTTCAAGGCGATCGTTGATTTGCGCAGCGATGCGCGCAGCTCAGCGGCGGTGATCTCTTCACCTTCCAGAAACTTGTGCAGAATGTCGTCATCGTTCTCCGCAACGGTTTCGACCAACTGGGCGTGGAAAGCTTCCGCTTTCTTCTTCAGCTCAGCGGGAATTTCTCCCGTGTCATATTCCGCTCCCAGCGTCTCATCGTTCCACACGATCGCCTTCATGGAGAGCAAGTCGATTACACCCTTGAACTTGTCTTCCTGGCCGATCGGAATCTGAATCGCGATGGGCTTGGCGCTGAGGCGCTTGCGGATAGTGTCGATGGCATGCTCGAAATCGGCACCCATCTTGTCAATCTTGTTAATGAAGCAAATGCGCGGCACGCCGTATTTATCGGCCTGGCGCCAAACTTTTTCCGACTGCGGCTGCACGCCGTGAACCGCGTCAAACACGGCGACTGCGCCGTCAAGCACACGGAGCGAGCGTTCCACCTCAGCCGTGAAATCGACGTGGCCGGGCGTATCAATGATGTTGATACGAATGTCGCGCCAGGTACAGGTCGTGGCCGCGGACGTGATGGTGATGCCGCGCTCCTGCTCCTGCTCCATCCAATCCATGGTCGCAGTGCCTTCGTGGACCTCTCCGATGCGGTGCGTGCGGCCTGTATAAAACAGGATGCGCTCCGTCGTAGTGGTCTTTCCGGCATCGATGTGGGCCATGATGCCGATGTTCCTGCAACGCTCTAATGGGACTGTTCTGGGCACGACTCTCTAATCTCTTCTTTCTGGGGCTCCGTACAATCAGCTGTCGGCTCTGAGCCGTCAGCTGTCAATAAAACCTTTACCACCGGTAGTGTGCGAACGCCTTATTCGCTTCCGCCATGCGGTGGACGTCTTCTTTCTTCTTAATCGCGGCGCCACGACTGTTGGCCGCATCAAGCAATTCATTGCTCAACTTGTCGACCATTCCCTTTTCGCCGCGTCCTCTCGCATAGGCGATGATCCAGCGGATCGCCAGCGACGTTCTCCGGTCGGCATTCACTTCGACCGGGACCTGATAGTTTGCGCCACCCACGCGGCGAGTCTTGACCTCAAGCAGCGGCTTGCAATTCTCGACCGCTTTCTTGAACAGCTTCAAGGCTTCGTCGCCCCCCTTGGACTCCAGCTTCGTCAGCGACTCGTAGAAGATGTTCTCGGCGGTGGAGCGCTTGCCTTGCCACATCATGGAATTGATGAACTTCGTTACCAGGTCCGAACCATAGACGGCATCGGAGGGAACGGTCCGCTTTGCGATATGTCCTTTACGAGGCATCGTCTTTTATCCTTTTTTCGCGCGTTTGGCGCCGTACTTCGAGCGGCCCTGCTGGCGGTTCGCGACGCCAACCGCGTCCAGCGTTCCCCGAATCACGTGATATCGCACTCCGGGAAGATCCTTCACGCGGCCTCCGCGGATCAGCACGATCGAGTGCTCCTGCAGGTTGTGGCCAACGCCGGGAATATAAGTCGTCACTTCAATGCCATTGGTCAAGCGGACGCGAGCCACTTTGCGAAGAGCCGAGTTCGGCTTCTTCGGAGTCTGGGTGTACACGCGGGTGCAGACGCCGCGCTTCTGCGGACATCCCTGCAGAGCCGGGCTTGCCGTCTTGTACCGCGGGCGCTTCCGGCCTTTCGCCACCAATTGATTAAATGTAGGCACTTTTGCCGCTCCTTGACCACACACCATACGTGCTGCGCGTTTTGGCACGCGGCAAAACCACGCGTACCCCAGCGCATTCACACGCATGACCGGCCCATGCCGATCATTACTTCTCACCGCACACAACTGCCGGAGAGATTCTGGATTCCCGATTCAGACTTACGCTGGCGACGGTGGCATCCGGCCTAATTCCGGGGGCGCTCCGTTTCGTCAGCCTTGCCCTGCATATCCTTTCGCATCGGGCGAAAGGCGCCGCAGGCACGTTTCAGCGAGGAAGTTTCCGGCTCGACAAACGTCCGAAAACGCGTTTCTCAAAAGCCCCACCACAAGTCGCGCACACGTTACGCACGAAACTCGCGGCATACAGCAAGCCTGGGATGAACTCGCGGAACCTGTTTACTATAACAAGGGCATCCAAACATCGTCAACTCAGGATTTTGCATCCCACCGCGACAGGGGTTCGATGTCGGATGGGGCAGCGGAGATCCCTCGCGGAAGTCTCTCGGGATTTCGGCTCACGGCTCAGATGCCGTGAAAGCACCTCAACTTGCTGATTCTGGCGTGAGCCTCTACACTACAGGTTTTCCAGTTCATTCTGACGACTCAAATTCTTGCAGCAAGAACTGAGCGCGCGCATAAGAGGGTGCATGGGCAGGTTGCGTTTCGGCGGTCTCGGCTTGGCGGCAATCGTGGTTTCGTTTTGCAGTCTCTTCGGTTGCGGGGGACATAAGCCGGCTGGAACATCTCCCTACGCTGCCAAGGTCACAGTGACCCCGTCTCCCAGCGTCTCCCTGCAGTCGGGCACGGTGGCGATCTTCACCGCCTCAGCGCAAAACGGTAGCGGAAGCAACACCGGTGTCACCTTCACATGGCAGTCCAGTGATACTTCGATTGCAAATGTGTCCCCCACTGGCGTGGTCTGCGCGGGCCACTGGGACGCGACTTACGCCATTTGTACTCCCGGCGCAATCGGAACGGCTCAAGTTACGGCTATGGCTCTGGGGACCACGAGTCCGCCTACCTTTGTCTTCGTGCATCCGTCGATCGATAACATTGTGGTGACAGGCATTCCGCCGCAAAACCAAGTCGTGCAGGAGCCTTGCCTGAGCCAGGGCCAAACCATGACTATCCAGGCCCAGGCTTTCAGCCAGGGAGCAGACATTACCGCTGCGGTGGGCCCATTCACCTGGAGCGCCAATAACAGTGCAGTCGTCACGCTGACGCCGATCGTTACGAACTTCACCTTCAAGGTGCCCACAAACCAGGCGACGGCCGCAGCCGCCGCGCCGGGTATCACCTACATTTACGCCACGGCGGGCGGGGTTACCAGCAATTCGTTTCAGCAGCCGCAGTACGCGAGTCAGGGAACTCTTTCTCCCATTCTGGATTTCTTCGAGACCTGCCCCATCCAGAACATCTACCTGCAATTGGGCCCAGTGGGATCGCAACAGACTACTCAAACCAGCTTCGTCGCTACCAAAGGAACTGCCGAGAATGTAAACGCCATCGTTGTTGACGCCGTGGGCAACACATCGGTTGCCGGTTCGGACACGCCCGTGGTATTGACGAAGACGCCGTTAACGTGGACTTCGTCGCAGCCCGCCGTGGTAGGCCTGGGATCTGGCTGCACGTTGAACTGCTCGCTCTCGACATCCTCGCCGGGTGCGGCTGCGGTAACCGCCTCATGTTCTCCACCGACGTGCAATATCGGATACCCGGAGATTCCTCCGTTTCTCACCTCTCCGCAATGCGCACAGTTTTTTGGAAGCTGCCAGCAATTCATTCCGCTTCCGGTCTACTCTTCTCCCGCAACGCTACCCTACGAAGGCGGAGCTTCGATCTCAGGCTTGATCACGGGACCGACGTCCGCGACGTCTGTTCTGGCCACTAGCACGGGATGCCAGTTCACCAACCCATTGGATTGCACAACTGCGATGTACAACGTCTCCACATCGATGAGGGTGGCCGGGAACGAAAATCCTCTACCTTCCTCGCCCACCTCCTTGATGTTTGACCTGGCCGGTGACAAGGCGTACATGGGCAGCGAAGTTGCAGCGGCGGTAATCAATCCCGCAAGTCTAGGCAGCAGCACAAGCGCTTTCACTGGAGTAGGAGCGGTAACAGGTAAAGTGCTGGCCGTCTCCAACAATGGCGCCTCAGCGGTATTCTCGGACACTACTTTGCAGCCCAACCGGGTTTTCGTTGTGAATTCCGGCGGCACAAGCGCACAAAATCTGAATGTGTTGGATATTCAGGGAGCTTCGGTTGCGGCATTCTCGCCCGACAATCTAAAGGCATTTATTTTCGGATTCGATAACAATGGCGTCCCGAATCTGTACGTGTATTCGATGGTCCAGGGATTGGTGACGATTCCGCTGCCTACGGGGACCGTCGTGGAATCGATCGCGTTCTCCAATAACGGGGCTTTCGCGTACGTCGTCGAATCTTCGGTTAGTGGCGGAGGTCCGGGGTTTTCCGTCTACAACACTTGTCAGGTAACGCCCGGAATCGCCATCAGCGCTCCCGCGACTCTTTCCGGGCCTCCGAACCTACTTCCGCAGAGTTTCCCGCTTTCGGCCACTCCTATCTCATTCAAGCCACTTCCCGACGGGACGCACTTCGTGGTTCTCGAGACTGGAGGCTCCATCGATTACATTACCGCTACGATGGTGGGTCAGCCTCCGGCAACAGTGCCCACCGCCTTGAATTCTTACGATACATTTGCGCTCTGTCCTATGTATGTGAACAACTCGGTGACACCGATCGACCTGAACCAGGGAAACATCTCGCCTCTCGATTTCTTTACATCGCCGGACGAAAGCCTGTTGTATGTGGTGGCGGCAGATCGCGCCACCGTTCTGGTCTACAACTTTGGAACAGGGGCGACCACCGGAATCTCGCTTGCGAACAATGCTCTGCCGGTTCAAGTCGGAATGTCAGCTGACGGGGGAACGATCGTTATTGCCGGCAATGATGGATACCTGCACGACGTCAGCACGGCGGTGGGCGGGACGGATCTGCTGCAGGCTCCGTTTCCAAACCTACCCGACTATCTCAATCCGTTCTGTACCTTCACACCCAATCAGGTTCCCTGCACGCTGAATCTGATCGCGGTAAAACCTTAGAGCTCCTGGGTAGCAGGGCCTAATTCTTTCCCCACGCTGTCGAGCACTCCGTTGACGAACTGCACGGACTCGGGGGAGGAGAATTTTCGTGCGATCTCAAGTGCCTCATTGATGACTACGGCGCGAGGTGTATCCGGATAGGCGAGCAACTCGGCTACAGCGGCTCGCAGCAGGTTTCGATCGACGGCGGCCATCCGCTCCAAGCGCCAGTGCTCGGCGTGTTTTTCGATCAAGGTGTCGATTTCGGAGACTCGATCAGTGGCGACGCGAAACAGATCGTCGGCAAATCCGCGCACTTCGGTACTCGCGGTACTGTGCTCCGCCCAAAATGTGCGGCGAACCTGATCAGGATTCTGCTTGCCCATATCCGACTGGAAGAGCATCTGCAGAACCATTTCGCGGGATTTGCGGCGGGTGCCCATGAAAACAGCTTTCAGCGCTCAGCCCTCAGCTATCAGCAAAGCACGATACCGAGGCTTCCTCAGTTTACATGCAAGTAATTTTAGGCGAGCGACGCTCGACAGTTTTCGATGGCGTCAACCAGAACGCTTCGTGCCACGAGATTCGTGACGGCGTTTACTCACGCGACGGATTTTGCTTTTGCTGCCAGCTGATGGCTGACGGCTGATAGCTGTTTTCAGCGACGCCATCTCCACGGCCGCGAGCGCCGCCTCGAATCCCTTGTTGCCCATCTTCAGACCAGCGCGATCGATGGCCTGTTCGAGTGTGTCACAGGTCAGAACACCGAAGGCGTGGGGTACGCCGGTTTCCTGCGCGGATTGTCCGATGCCACGCGTAACTTCGTTGACGATCACGTCGTAGTGAGCCGTGTCGCCGCGCAGCAGGCAGCCCAGACAGATGATCGCGTCGTAATTTCTGGTTTCGGCAAGGGTTCGAGCAGCCGAGGGAATCTCAAACGAGCCAGGGACTTGCACAACCCCGATGCTCTGCTTCTTCGCCCCCAGCCGCACCAGCCCATCACAAGCGCTCTGCAATAAGCGTTCAGTAATAAATGCGTTGAACCGGGAGACGACGATGGCGAAGCGCTTTCCGGATGCATCCAACTTCCCCGCAAGAGCGGCGATTGCCGGCTCAGGGGGAGATTCCAGCTTGAGTTTGACTTGCTTCCGCGTGGCTGCGTGGCTCCGTGTCGAGATTTTTGTTCGGTCATCCTGAGCGAAGCAAGGACCTTGTAACTTGCCGATATCAGCAGACTGCCTAGGTCCTTCGGCGCCAAAGCAGCGCCTCAGGATGACAATAATAAATGGGAATACGTGGAATCCGCTCGAATCCCTGGCAGAGTTACTTGCCTTTAAATTGCGCGTGCCGCTTTTCCAGGAACGCTGTCGTGCCTTCCGTCTTATCTTCTGTAGCGCAGCAGACACCAAATAAGGTTGCTTCCAGATACAGCCCCTCTGCCAAAGTCATCTCCATGCCTTTGTTGACCGCCTCCATCGCGTACTGCACGGCGAGCGGCGCATTAACAATGATCTTCGCGGCAATGGCTTCGGCGCGCGGAATCAAGTCAGCCGGCGCGGTGACTTCATTCACCAACCCGATGCGATGCGCTTCCTGCGCGCTGATCATTTCTCCGGCAAGCACCATTTGCATGGCAATTCCTTTGCCGACAAGCCGCGGAAGCCGCTGCGTCCCGCCATAGCCGGGGATGATCCCGAGCTTCACTTCGGGCTGGCCCAGCTTCGCGTTATCGCTTGCCAGGCGCATGGTGCAGGCCATGGCGATCTCGCATCCGCCGCCGAGGGCGAATCCGTTGATGCAGGCGATCACCGGCTTGCCGAGATTCTCGATCAGATTCAGCACGGACTGCCCGCGATGCGTGTATTCCTTCCCGCTCACCGCATCGTGCTTGGAGAGTTCCCCTATGTCGGCGCCGGCGATGAAGGCTTTCTCTCCTGCCCCGGTGAAGATCACCACGCGAACCGATTTGTCGTTCTTAATATCGTGAAACGCTGCGCGCAATTCTTCCATGGTGGCCATATTCAAGGCATTGAGCACCTTTGGCCGGTTCACGGTGACGTAGGCGATGGCGTTTTTCTTTTCGAGAAGAATGTTTTCGAAGTTCATAAAATTCCAGTCGACCGCGAATCCACCCAATAGCACGGATATACCTAAGCTCTTGTCATCCTGAAGCGAAATGAAGGACGCAACATAAAACGGCCGTGCAGATCCGTGCCAATCCGCGGTTAAAGATTTTGCGCTTTCGGTTTATCCGGGTCGGAATAATCATAGAATCCGCGGCCCGATTTTCGTCCATACCAACCTGCCATCACCAACCGTTTCAGCAGCGGCGGCGAGGCGAAGCGGCGCTCTTTGAATTCGTCGTACATGACGTGCGTGATGTAGTACGTCGTGTCGAGACCGACGAAATCGAGCAACGTGAACGGTCCCATGGGATATCCGCAACCCAGCTTCATCGCGTTGTCGATGTCATCGATCGAGCCGACGCCCTCTTCATACGCCCGGATCGCATCCAGCAAATACGGCACCAGCAGCCGGTTGACGATGAAACCAGTCTTGTCCGACGTTCGTACCGGAACTTTGCCTAGCTTCTTTGCAAATGCATAGGCAGACTCGTACACGTCATCGGCGGTCGCAATCGTACGAACGACCTCGACCAACTTCATCAGCGGCACAGGATTGAAGAAGTGCAGGCCGATGAAGCGCTCCGGCCGCTTGGTCGCGGTCATCAACTCGGTGATCGAGATCGAGGAAGTGTTCGAGGCAAAGATCGCGTCTTTCTTCACCACGCCATCGAGAGCCGCATACATTTCCTTTTTCTGCGGGACGTTCTCGATGATGGCCTCGATGACCATGTCGCAGTCTTTGAGGTCAGATTTACTTGTCGTTCCTTTGAGCCGGGCGCGAGCCGCATCTTTCTGCTGGGCAGTAATGCCGCCCTTCTCCGGAGGCCGCTCGGCAAACTTCGCCAGTGACTTTTCAATTCCGGCAAATCCCTTGTCGAGAAATTTCTGCTCCACTTCGAGGACCGTTGTGTCGAATCCAGCCATCGCGCAAACCTGCGCGATACCGGAGCCCATTAATCCACAACCGAGAACTCCAACCTTCTTGATTTCCATAGATTCCTCAGAACTGATAAGTTACGGGTGCCAAGGTGCCATGAAAAACGTCGTCAAATATCAACCGGGCCGTCCGACATCCCTGGTTCGCATGTAGGATGGGAATCGAATCCTGGAAGTCTGCCTTTACCCCGACACTTTGCAGTTCCCTAGCCCCCTATGACCAACCTCTTTTGTCGATCCTGATACACGCCAAAATAAACTTCCTTCGCGACTTCTTGATCGATATTAACCGCCTTAATTGTGACACTCGTCGCCCTTATGCTCGGATTGGCAATCTCCACCTCGAAGCTGGCCACGAACGGCGTCGTCGTTGGGTAGAGGTGGGAGATCACCCTTATCGTCGGCTCTCGATTCTGCTCATTAATCTGCTGCTGCGCAGTCGCAACGTATTTCCGCGTCTCGTTTACGTACACGTATGTCAACAGGATTAGAGCAAATGTAGCGAGGAACTGAAGGATGGAGAAGAAAGCAAGAATCTGCTGGTCCCTCGCCGACGGCCAGAAGTGAAGCGTGCCAGCAACACCCGTTACGAAGATCACAATCAGTGCGGTCGCGATTAGCTTCAATTACGTATCTCCGAATCAATTCATGCTCTCGACCACCATCGCGATCCCCTGGCCGCCACCGATGCATGCTGTCGCCAGGCCATACTTCTTCTTCCGACGCCGCAATTCGTAAAGCAGCGTGATCACCAGTCGACTCCCCGTCGCACCTAGTGGATGGCCCAATGCGATCGCTCCGCCATTCACATTTACTTTTTCACGATCCAGACCCAACTCTTTTTCGACTGCAAGGTATTGCGCCGCGAAGGCCTCATTCACCTCGATCAGGTCGATGTAATCGAGCGAGAGCCCAGCCTTCTGCAGGGCGATCTTGGAAGCCGGCACCGGACCTCGGCCCATCACCTTCGGCTCGACTCCGGCAATTCCCCATCCGACGATGCGGCCCAGCGGTTCGATTTGCCGTTTGCGCGCTTCTTCAATCGCCATGACCACCACGGCCGCGCCGCCATCGACGATCCCACTCGCATTTCCGGCCGTGACTGTGCCATTTTTCCCGAACGCCGGTTTCAGCTTCGTCAATCCTTCCATCGTGGTCTGGGGACGGCGGTGATCGTCTTCCGTCAACTGCTCGCCCGTTGGCTCGCCCTTGTGGTTACGCAGCGGCACCGGCACAAGTTCGTCCTGCATTCGGCCAGCCTTGTAGGCATCTTCAGCACATTTCTGGGAGCGTAGCGCGAATTCATCCTGCATCTCGCGCGTGATGCCCTGCTGCGATCCATAGAGCTCGGCTGTATTGGCCATGTACGAACCACAATAGGAATCGAGCAGCGCGACCATCAGCGAATCTTCCAGCTTGCCGCCGGGAGCCAGCGTGAAGCCATCGCGCCCGCGAATCACAAACGGCGCCTGCGACATTGCCTCCATGCCGCCAGCAAGCACGATTTTCGCTTCGTCGGTCTGAATCATCTGGGCTGCGCTCACGATCGCCTGCATACCCGAGCCGCAGAGACGATTCACGGTTAGCGCCGGAGTTTCTATGGGAAGACCTGCGCGCAATCCCACGTGACGCGCGCCATAAAGCGCGTCGCCGGAAGTCTGCTGGGCGTTCCCCATCACCACATGATCGAATTCCTGCGGATCGATTCCTGCGCGTTCGATCGCCCCCTTTGCCGCGATCGCGCCCAATTCCTGCGCGGTGTAATCCTTCAGCTTCCCGCAATAGCGGCCAAAGGGCGTACGCGCCCCGCTTACGATCGCGATATCTCCCGGCTTCAGCATGATTGTCCTGGTGGTACTCCGATCAGAGGCGATCGAAGGCTGTTTTCCAAACTTTTTAGTGTAGCAGTCGGAAAGGAAAGTTGGCGACCCGGTGTATGACAGATGCCTTGGTGCAGGCTATTTCAGTCCGTCCACGACGTAGAGATCAGAAAGCATGCGGCCGACCGAATAGGCGTAGGATTTGCCGTCCGCGCTGAATTTGATCACAAAGACTATTTGCGCGCCTGCGGGATCCGCTGGCGCGATCTCCTTCCAAAGTTCACGCCGCCCACTCGCAATATCGATGTTGTAGATCTCGACCGGGATAGTGCGGGTTCGCACGCGCAAACTTCTACCATCAGGAGAGAATCCCATGATCAGTTCGCCAGGATTAGTGGGAACATTGAACTTTTGCGGTTCGCCGCCGGCGACCGGATAAAGCAGCCGCTGATTGTTGGCATCTCTCGCCAGCAGGAATCTACCATCGGGAGTGATTATTCCGCCGGCGACCCCCTCGGGAGTGAGCGCCCGCATGCTGCCGTTCTGCACATCGAGCAGATAGGTGCGGACCTTATGGCCAGGATCTGAAGAGGAATAAACGATGCTCTTACTGTCGGGCAGCCAAGTCACAGCGAAATGATCAGCCTTGTTGTCGGTAAGTTGCTTTGGCTCCCCTACACCGGTAGGCAGAAGAACAAGTTTCGACGGAGAACCCACAACTGAGACAACCCATTGGCCGTCGGGAGAGAGATAAGCAAATCCGCCGTCTCCCAAGCGGACTGCTGGCGAGCCGTCGGTCTTTCGCACATAAATGCTGTAGTTCCCGCCGGACGCTTCTCCTGTTTCCGAAAATACGGCGGTCTTGCCATCTGCGGACATATCGGAGAGCAGCGACCAGTCAAACCAGGAAAGACTCCTTTCGCGCGTTTCGCCTGGAGGCAATGCCGATAACGTGACGCGAGCTTTGTCGGCAGTCAACAGCGCGGTGCCGTTGCGGCTGACGTCGTGCAGGGTCAATCCGCCCGGAGCGCGATAGATCAAGCGCTCTTTCCCGGAGAAATCCAGGGCATAGATGGCACGCGAGGCTCCGCCGGGCACTGCCGAAAACCAGACTTCTTTGCCATTGGGCGCCCAGGCGACGCCCTGCACACTGGAGTAAAACGAGGAACTGGCCTTGCGGTTCCCATGCGTATCAACGATTACGACTCGACCATCGTCGCCGCCGCCAACGTGGTCGGCAAAAGCCAACGAATTCCCATCCGGGCTGAATCGCACATGGCTGAGCCAGGAATTCGGCTCGTAAAGGACATTTCCGGGCGGAAATTCCAGATGCCGGTTTCCGTTGGGCGGACCGGCGCGAATGACAGCCAGATTCTGTCCGTCGGGTGTCCAGTCGGCCCCCGAGACATTGTCGAAAACCTCGCGTGGCGCTCCCCCAGCCAGCGGAACACGAGCCAGCGTACCCGATAACGACAGCCCCGCATATAGTGGATTGAGCGCAATGGCCATCTCTCCCTTGGAAGAAATGGAGAAGACTTGCGCCGATGGCAGTCCAATGGAGCGCGAATCGGTGCTGTCAAAGCGAGTCGAGAACAGTTCGGTTGGCCGCCCATCCCAGGCCGCACCATAAACGATAGTCTGGCCATCGGGAGCGAAGCGAGCGTCCCAGATTGTGCCGTTACGGAAAGTGATTTCGTGAAAAGTCGGATTAGAACCGACAATCCCTCGTCGCGCGTATTGGTAAATTCCCGCCCACGAAGCGAGGACAAGAACACTCGCCAGCAGGGGGATCAGCCAGCGCTGAGATTTCTTCTCCTCGGGCAGGGCGCGCACGCCGCCGCGGGTTGAGGTGGAAACGTCGCTCAGGGATTCGAGGTTGAAGGCAACATCGCGCGCGGACTGGAATCGCTCGGCAGGATTTTTCTCCAGGCAGTGGCGAACAATCCGCTCCAACGCGGGAGAGATGTTCCGGTTGGTCTCGCTCAGGTCGGGCGGATCCTCTTTCAGGATCGCGCTCATCGTGTCGGCCGTCGAATCGCCGTGAAAGGCGCGCTTGCCAGAAAGTATCTCGTAAAGAATCGCGCCGAAAGCAAAAATGTCTGACCGGGCATCGGCCGGTTTGCCCCTCACCTGTTCCGGGGACATGTAGCCGACCGTCCCCATAACCATGCCAGCTTCGGTGGCAACCTGCATCGTGGGAGCGTCGGCGGATTCGCTCAACTCCGGACGGGTAAACTTCGCCAATCCGAAATCGAGAATCTTCACGCGGCCGTCGTCCGTGATAAAGAGATTTTCCGGCTTCAAGTCGCGATGAACGATTCCCTTCTCGTGCGCGGCAGCCAAGCCGCGCGCAACCTGCTGGGCATATTCGATCGCTTTGCGTGTGGAAGAGAGCGGGCCATTGCGCAAGCGCTCGCGCAACGTTTCACCTTCCAGCAACTCGGAAACTACGTAAGGCGTGCCGCGATCGTCGCCGATATCGAAAATAGACAGGATGTTGGGATGGTTGAGAGCTGCCGCAGCGCGCGATTCCTGCGCGAAGCGCTGCAACCGTTCAGGATCTCCAGAAAATGAAGCGGGCAGGAACTTGAGCGCCACCTCACGGTTCAAGCGGGTATCGCGGGCGCGGTAAACCTCTCCCATCCCACCCGCTCCGAGCAAAGCGGTGACTTCATAAGGGCCGACTCGAGTTCCCGGCGAGATTCCCAATTATTTTTCCCTCAGGAAATGACGTGCATTCTACCCGAACGCGGGTCTTTTATGCGATCTGGGGCGATGTAAAAGACGGGGGCTGGAAGCTGATCCCTAGCCTAATGCATGAGACCGATGCCGCATATGACGCCAGCACCGTGATCTAGGGCGAATGGCTTCTTGAACTTGGAATGGAATTTGCGAGTTCACAGAACAATTCCAAACACCAGCGTTCAACAGCGCCGACTACAGTATCGGCCCGATACCGTGAGTGTCAGGCTTTGTTGATGATTGCTTCGATCCTTCCGCTCACATAATGCGTTAGCGTCTAACAGACCGCCATTCCGCTCTGGCGTGTTGAGGAGTTTAGTTGTTTACCCCAACGAGCGGGTCCCCACCATCATCCGCCTTCCCCGGAGGAACTATGAAGTCCTATGCTGTGTTCCTGCAGCTTGCTCTCGTGTCGCTGCTTTCCTTCCTGCTGATCCTGCCCAGCACATCCTGGTCTCAAAGTCTCACTACAGGCGACGTGTTCGGAACCATCACGGATCCTAGCGGCGCCGCAGTTCCCAATGCAACGGTCACTCTGAAGAACGATGACACCGGTGCTACAGCGACGACCACCACTAACAGCACCGGAGCATATCGGTTTCCGCTCTTGAATCCTGGCAACTATACCGTGAGTGCCCAGACTTCAGGATTTCAGGCGACGAAGCATGCCACACAAGTTGCGGTCGGACAAGCCACCACAGTGAATATTCAACTGCAGGTGGCCGCCGCTTCCACAACGGTTGAGGTCTCCGGCGCAGCAGGAGTGATCCAGACCGAGAATGCAAACGTTTCTACCACCATCAGCCCCCAGATCGTGTCCAATATGCCGAACCCGGGCAACGACTTGAGCTATTACGTTCAGACTTCTCCCGGCGCGACGATGAATTCGCAAGGTGGATATGGAAATAGCGCGACCTATGGAATTTCAGCCACCTCGAATCTGTTTACCGTTGATGGGATGAACGAGAACGATCCGTTTCTCAATCTCAACAACTCTGGTGCTACTAATCTTCAGCTGGGTACGAACGACATTCAAACAGCCACAGTCGTTAACAACGGCTACACCGGGGAATATGGAGAGCTCGCAGGCGCAAATGTGAACTTTGTGACGAAATCTGGCACCAACAAATTTCACGGGAACGCCGAGTATTTTTGGAATGGCCGGGTGCTCAACGCGAACGACTGGTTCAACAACAACACTGCGACGCCCCGTCCATTCGATAATGCCAATCAATGGGCTGCCTCCATCGGAGGTCCAATCAGAAAGGACAAGACATTTTTCTTCGTCGATACCGAGGGATTAAGGCTGCTGATTCCGACCGCGGTACCAGTGAATATTCCCAGCCCGCAGTTTCAGGCGGCCACGCTGGCGGCTATTCCCGCCAGTGAGGTCCCGTTCTACACCCAAGTATTCAATCTCTACAATCGCGCTCCCGGAGTTTCGCGCGCGACCAACAGCCTCCCCAGCGGCGGCTGTGATGGCTCCGTAACGCTCGCAGGTGGCGCTCCCTGTGCACTTTTGTTCCGGTCCAACATCGACAATCTAACGGACGAGTGGCTGCTGACAGCCCGCGTCGACCAGAACATAGGCTCGAGAGATCGCGCTTTTATTCACTTCCGCACGGACCATGGACTTCAAGCCACATATACTGACCCTCTGAATCCTTCTTTGAATGCCCAGAGCATTCAACCGCAGTATGAAGGTCAGTTCCAGGAGAACCATCAGGTTGGCGCGGACGCTGTGAACCAATTCATCCTGGCGGGCTCATGGTACGGCGCCGTTTTCGCGCCACCCAACATCGGCACCGCGGCCTCCTTGATGCCCTATGAGCTGTCTTTCGCGGGCTCGCAGTTCTATACACCCGGCGGTACTGCTTACTTCAGCTGGCCTCAAGGTCGAAATGTCAGTCAATACCAGATTGAAGACGACTATTCCTGGCAGAAAGGCGCTCACAATCTCAAATTTGGCGTGAATTTCCGCCGCAACGACATCACTGACTATACCCCTGGCTCGGGGACCCAAATACCACTTGCGACTTTCAACACGGAGGCCAGTTTCCTCGCTGGCACTGCGGATACTTATTCGCAGAGCTTCGCCCCTCGGCCAACTCAACCACTTGCCCTCTACAGTCTTGGTCTCTACGCTCAAGACGAGTGGTCGGTGCGCCACAATGTGAAGGTTACCCTTTCACTTCGCGCCGAACATAATTCCAATCCCGTTTGCCAGACGAATTGTTTCGCGCATCTGGCTGCTCCATTCCAGAACATCTCGCACAATCCGGCCCAACCCTACAATCAGGCCATTGTCAGCGGCCAGCACCAGGCTTTCCCCAGTTTCGAGAGTATCTCGTGGGAACCGCGCGTGGGCTTTGCCTGGCAACCTTTAGGCAATGGCATGACCGTGATCCGCGGTGGGGTCGGCATCTTTGCCGATGTCTTCCCCGGTGCGGCTGCTACATTCTTCGACACCAACTCGCCCCTGAAGAATACCTTCATTATCCCGGGGGGGGCGGGCACTCCCACATTCGTTCCGGTCGCTCCGGGCGTGGCCGGGGATGCAGCCTCACTTGCGACAACATCGAACTCCGCATTCCTGAGCGGCTTCACTTCTGGGTTGAATCTGGCACAGATCTCCCATGCGGTTCCTGCATTCGCTCCTCCGGCGGTCGTGAACTCGGCCGGGAATATCCGCTACCCCAAGTACGCGGAATGGAACTTCGAAGTCGAGCAGGCGCTGGGACAAAAAATGTCTCTCACTGTGGCTTACGTTGGAAATCACGGGTATGATCTTGCGGCTGGAAATCCTGAACTGAACGCCTATTGTGGAGCCGCATGCCTCGGCACCCTTGCCACCGCCGAAGGATTAACAACTACGCCAACCTCATTTATCGGCCTCCCCGCTACCGTTCCCGATTCGCGCTTCAGTACGGTGACGGAGGTCGGCAATTATGGCGTTTCCAACTACAACGGCCTGACAGCATCCCTCACTCGCCAAGTGAACGCCTCGCTGCAATTCCAAGGCAGCTTCACCTGGAGCCATGCATTGGACGACATCTCCAATGGTGGTTTTCTGCCATTCAGTGCCTTCACTAACATCAGCATCCTCGCCCCACAGAGTCCCTACAATTTCAAACAATATAACTATGGGAACGCCGATTATGACGCGCGAAAGCAGGCGAACCTGACGGTCGTTTACACCACTCCAAAGCTCCACTCCATGCTAATGAATACCCTGGCGGGCTGGACAATTTCGGGAACCTTGTTCGCACGTTCAGGTTTCCCCTTTACGGTAGTGGACGGTTCAGCTAGCGGTGCTTTGGCCGCCTATAACTATGGGCCGGACCCGCTATTCCCAGGAAATCCGCGACTCTTCGCCAATGATCTGGTAGGACCGACCACCTGCAGTTCCTCGGCCGCATTTACCGTCAGCGGAACCAACAATCCCTGCTTGACGCCGAGCCAATTCACCTCACCAGTCGGAACCGTCGCCAGCTTTGGCGCCGAGCGCCGGAACCAGTCTTACGGACCCAACTTCTTCGACACTGATCTGGGACTTATGAAGAACTTCCGCTTCCCCCATTGGGAGAGTGCGCAGCTTCAGATTGGGGCGCAAGCGTTCAACGTCCTCAATCACCCGAACTTCGATCAACCCGTGGGAGACATCTCCAACCCGCAATTCGGATCCATAATTCGAACTGTGGCCACGCCGACCAGCATTTTCGGCTCATTCCTGGGGGCGAACGCCGCTCCGCGCGCACTGCAGATTCGAGCGCAACTTACTTTTTAGCCGCCAGCCGTGCATCACCCTGCGGCCCGGTCTCCCCGGGCCGCCCTTTTTTTTGCCTTCTCAAACGTCACGTAGACGTGGGATTTGGCGCTTGTACCACGACCAAGCGTTTCGGAAGCTCTTGATCGGCTATTTGTCGAGCGGAATCAGTCGTGACCCCCGTCACAGACTGTTGTGACTTTAATCATCGTGGTCGCCTGGCCTCTCCTTGTATCCAAGAGCATTGCGTTCTTACGCAATCCGGCACGCTCCGGCGCGATACACATGTTCAAAGATCTGGAACACCTGATTCGGCTCGCGGTCGTCATGGCGTTCGCCTTGATCGCCTTCGCGTTGTTGCGAGCCGCGGTTGTGCCCAAGAGTTTCGGTCAGTATGGACATTATCGCGGAGCCGCCATTGCCGAGATCGCCGCTCGTCCCACTGCGCACGCCGGACACGAAGTTTGCGAGTCCTGCCACACAGATGTGGTTGAGCAGAAGAGGCAGGGCAAGCACGTCGTCGTTCCCTGCGAGGCTTGCCATGGCCCGCAGGCTCAGCACGCGGACGATCCCGGGAATGTGATCCCTCCAAAGCTTGATACGGCAGTCGTCTGCACCCGCTGCCACGAAGCCAATTCCGCAAAGCCGAAGGATTTTCCGCAGGTCGTGACTGCCGATCATTCCGGCGGATTGGCGTGCGACACCTGCCACCAGCCGCATCGCCCGAAGATCGAAACGGAAAGAAAAACTGCAAGTGCCAAGCCTGCGGCGGGGGGCAAGTAATGGAGATCACTCGCCGTCGGATGCTCCTGCTTCTCCCGGCCGCGGCTGTGGCTTGGAAATATATTCAGGCAGGAACACCGGAAGCCGCTCCCAACTATCAAGTGGCCGAGCACTGGTGGGCGATGTTAATAGACATTCCCAAGTGCATCGGCTGCGGAAGTTGCGTGCGCGCGTGCGCTGCGGAAAACGATGTGCCCGACGGTTACTTCCGCACGTGGGTGGAACGGTATCACGTTGCCGATTGGCAGATCGAGAGGCCAGAGGTAACGTCACCGAACGGCGGCAAAGACGGATTTCCTCCAAATCAGGACGTGGCTGGAAAGAATTTCTTTGTTCCCAAACTATGCAATCACTGTGCGGATTCGCCTTGCACGCAGGTTTGTCCCGTCGGCGCCACTTTCGTCTCGCCGGACGGGGTCGTGCTCGTAGACAAGAGCTACTGCCTTGGTTGCCGCTACTGCGTGCAGGCATGTCCGTATGGATGCCGGTTCATCAATCCGAAAACCAACACCGCGGAAAAGTGCACGCTCTGTTATCACCGGATCACGAAAGGGCTGACCACCGCGTGTGCTGAGGTATGTCCGACAGGGGCACGCCAACTGGCGGACTTGAAAAACCCGAAAGATCCGATTCACGAATTCTTGCGCACCCATACGGTGCAGGTGCTAAAGCCGCATATGGCTACAGGGGCAAAGGTTTTTTACAACGGCATGGATGGTTCGGTGCGGTAGAGAAGGAGGCTCGTGCACATCCCGGTCGAAGGCTTCATGTATCCGAACGAAGTCGAGCTCCAATGGAGCGTGCTGATTGTTCTCTATCCCTTCATCACCGGGCTGGTGGCGGGCGCTTTTATTCTTGCGTCGCTGGAGCGCGTCTTTCGAGTCGAGGCAGTGAAGCCCACGTATCGGCTGGCCCTGCTGACTGCGCTATCGTTTCTTTTGGTCGCGCCCCTGCCGTTGCAGTTGCACCTGGGACATCCCGAGCGCTCATTCGAAATGTACCTTACACCACATCGTTCATCTGCGATGGCGATGTTCGGGTTCGTGTATCTCTGGTACTTGATGGCAGTGCTGCTGCTGGAAATCTGGCTCGACTACCGCCAAGACATCGTGCTGAAAGCACAAGCCACGACTGGGCTTACGCGCCTGATCTACCGCATTCTGACGTTGGGTTCCGATGTGATCACGGAGCGCTCTCTGCGCATCGACGAACGCCTCGGTTACTTCATTACACTCATCGGAATTCCATCGGCGTTTCTGCTGCATGGATATGTCGGCTTCATTTTCGGCTCGGTCAAAGCCAACCCGTGGTGGTCGTCGCCTCTGATGCCAATTGTTTTCATCTTCTCCGCCATGGTTTCGGGGATCGCCGCCGTGATGCTGCTGTACATGCTCACCACTCGCCTGCGAGGGAAACAGATCGACATCCGCTGCCTCGACAAGATCGCGCAGTATCTGCTCTACGCCTTCATCATCGACTTCAGCCTGGAAATGCTCGATTTGCTGCAGCGCATTTACGAAGCCGACGAATCCTTCCGCAGCCTCGATTTCATGGTGCACACGCGCCTGTGGACGTCGCAGGTGATCATCCAGATTCTTCTAGGAACGGTGACCCCCATCGCACTGCTCGGTCTCACGCAGTTGGCGAAATTTCCTGAGATGATCCGGACGCGTATGTACGCGCTGGCCGGATGCCTCACCGTAATCGGCATATTCGCGATGCGCTGGAACGTGGTGATCGGGGGCCAGCTCTTTTCGAAAAGTTTCCTCGGTTACACCACGTACAAGATGGGATTTGCGACTCGCGAAGGCCTTCTTACCGCAATCATACTCATGATTCTTCCCTTCATAATTCTGTGGGTCTTGGTCAAACTTCTACCGCCCTGGCCGGACGCGGCCCTTCCCGCCTCCGGCGCAACACCGGCGCACGGAACCAGCTAGCCTCGAAACACCGAGGCAGATGCGGAATCAGATATGCCGCAAGCTGTGGACAGTATTGCCATCGCTCTGGAAGAACTGAATCAGCGGATCCGCGACCTCGAGCGGCGCATGGCCGCACTTGAGGATGTCGATCACGCCGCTGTGTCACACACTGCGGGTCATCAAGATTCGGCACTGAGCTCTGCAAAGCAAGTTGCGGGTTCGGGATCGCCGGCCACCGCTCCTACGCAACGCCCTGCAAGTTGGGCAGGATTCCCGCTGGAGATACCCAACGGGGCCGTCTCCGTTCTTGGCCGAGCCATCCTGGGAATCGCGGGGGCCTACTTGCTGCGCGCCGTTGCCGAATCAGCATCGATCCCGAGGCTGCCTGTGTTGGTCCTCGCCATTTTCTATGCGGCCTTTTGGATGGCTTGGGCGGCGCACATTCACGCTCAGAACAGATTCGCGAGCGCAACCTATGCTCTCACCTCGGCACTGATCGTCTCGCCTCTACTTTGGGAGGCGACCGTACGGTTCCAGACTCTTCCGCCTGCATGGACCGCGTTTGTCCTCTGCGCGTACGTGCTGCTGGCCATCGCAGTGGCGAGGCGCGACCATCTGCAATTGATTCCCTGGATCGCTACCGTGGCCAGTGTCGCGATCGCGCTTGCGCTGATCATAGAGACTCACGAACTGGTCATCTTCGCATCTGCTCTGCTGGGCATCGCTGCGATTTGCGAAACCTCTGGCTGCCTCGGACAGCGCTTGACGTTGCGTGCCGTTCCGGCCGTTGCCGCGGATTTTTCGGTCTGGCTTGTGATCTCGATTTTGGCTTCAGATGAGTCCATTCCCGAGGCATATCATGCAGCGAAAATTTCCACGATCACGCTGCTGTGCCTGCTCTTGCCTGCGATTTCCGCCGGCAGCATCGCGGTTCGGAACTTCGTCCTGGGGAAACGGCTAAGCGTTTTCGAAATCACTCAGTCGATGCTGGCTTTCACGCTGGGCTCATACGGCGCGGTGCGCGCCACCCAAGGAAGGATTGGATTGGGCCTCGGCGTCCTCTTCCTGGTGATGGGAGCCGCCAGCTATTGGGGAGCACTTTGGCGCTTCACGCAAGTTGACCAGAAACGCAATCGACGGGTATGCGCGAATTGGGCGGCGGCACTCTGCCTGGCTGCAGTTCTGCTGCTCTTCTCAGCAGCAGTGCAGATTGCAGTTTTATGTGTTGGTGCGGTCGCAGCCGCATTCGTGTACACGCGCACAGGTAAAGTGAGCCTGGGCATACATGCATCGGTTTATCTGGCGGCGGCGAGTGCGATTTCACCTTTGCCGAAATATGTCGCTGGAGCGCTTGCGGGGAATATTCCGGGAGCACCCGATTGGCATATCCTCGTTCCCGCGTTAACGGCCGCCCTCTGTTACGGTATCGGATCCCGTGCAATTGAGCAGAATCCGAAGCGGCGTCTGCTCTGGGTAGTACCCGCTGCGCTAACCGCATTTACGGTAGCTGCAGCCCTGGTCGCGGCAGTCGTCTCCTTCACACGAGGAGAGCTAGCCGCTTCCACCCTCTCTGTCGTCCGCACCGTCGTGAACTGTTTTTTGGCGATCGCATTGGGATTTTTGGCCTCGCGCGGAAAGCGGCTGGAATTGCGCTGGGTCGCGTATGCGGCCGTTGTCTTCGGCACGATCAAGCTTCTGCTGGAGGACCTGCGGTTTGGCAATGCCGCATCTTTAGTGGTTTCGCTTCTGTTTTATGGAACGGTCCTAATCCTGCTGCCCCGGTTTAACCGCACCCCGGAAGGAGGAACTCCCTAGCCCGATCCGGCCATTCGTACATGTACGCCCGCGTCTCCCGCAGGTAATCTTGTCGGCACCTTCATCGAATTCCTACACTCTACTGATGGCCTTCACCAAGAACCAGATCGGCATCGCCGTGAGCGCAGGCGCCCTGCTGGTCTTTGTATTTGTGGGCTATCTCTGGTGGCTGAGCAATCAGGGGCCGGTGCTGGCGCGTTCCGAAGAGCACGATCCGCTGACCGGACTACCGCTCACCATCAAAATGAATCCGTTGCGCGACCGCTCGACCGAGCGGGCTGCCAACAAGTTCCTCCGCGAGATGCGCGACGGCCACTGCGACGATCTGCTGAATAAATGGGAGCACGATTATCACAAGAAATACGCTCACTACATCTGCAAGTCGGAGTCGCAGCATCCGCTGATCTCGTGGGAGTTGGTGGATTGGGAGGACGCACCGCCGCTGATCATCCTGCATTATCGCGGCAAGCGCTTGAGCAATGCCGGCCCCGATCATCCCGGAGTCGATCAGGATCTGTTCACTGTCACAATGGCCCATCAAGGCGTGGATTGGAGTGTCACGAAGTACGACGCGATGTATTGAGGAGCGTTTCCCAAGCCCTCGGTTTGCCGGTAGCCCCGGCTGATTCTGGTTGCTAGCCCCTGAATTTCACTCTCCTCCGTGTCTCTCTGGTCCTGTGGTAAAAACACTGGATGGCCCCGCCAGGACCTCAACCGCAGCCCTCCGCGACTCGCAATCTATACGCGTTCGGCTTCACCTCTCTCTTCAATGACACGGCGACGGAGATGGCGTACTGGGTGCTACCGGCGTTCCTGGTATCGCTCGGGGCGGGGCCGGCACAACTGGGACTGATTGAAGGCATTGCGGAAAGCGTCGCCTCATTTGCCCAACTCTTCTCCGGATACCTCACCGACCGGCTGAGTCGGCGTAAACCGCTGGTCGTCGCCGGGTACGCGGTTGCCAATGCAGTGAAGCCCATCCTGGCCCTGGTTACGGCATGGTGGCAGATTCTGCTGATTCGTTTTACGGATCGCCTGGCCAAAGGGGGCCGGGGTGCTCCGCGCGACGTGATGGTTGCGGAGTCTGTTGGGAAAGAACGACTGGGTTCAGCGTATGGATTGATCCAGTCACTCGATTCGGCCGGAGCCATTGCTGGCCCTCTGGTTGCGCTTCTGCTGCTCGGGCATTTCAGCATCCGGACAGTTTTCTGGGCGGCTGCGGTACCGGGAGCACTCTGCGTTCTCATCGCGTTCTTCGGAATTCAGGAGACGCATCGACAGCAATTCGAACACAAACAACCGACAATAAAGTCGCCTTTTTCGAAACCGCAGAGCCAGACGCGCGCCGCTGCACTCCCTGCGTCATTCCACTTCGTTCTGGTCGCAGTTACTTTGTTTTCGCTGGGAAATTCCAGCGATATGTTCCTGGTCATGCGCGCACAGAACGTGGGGATTTCGGTCAAGTTGGCGCCGTTACTCGGTCTGGTCTTTAATACCACATACACGCTGGGCTCGTGGCCCGCCGGATGGTTCAGCGACCGCTTCTCCCGTCGCATATTAGCCGCTGCTGGATATTTCATCTTCGCGGCCGTGTATTACGTTTTTGGCCGAGCGCCTTCCACTCTTGCCATCTGGATCGCCATGGCGGTATACGGGACTTACTACGCATTGACGCAGCCAGTTTTGAAGGCGCTGGTCGTAGAAACGGTATCGCAGGAAATTCGCGGCCGCGCACTGGGAATTTACTTCTTCCTGACCAGCGTGGCCACGTTGCTGGCCAGCTTGATCACCGGTGAATTGTGGAAACATTACGGGCCGGGCGTGCCGTTTTATCTCTCGGCGGGCATGGCTACAGTCTCCGCGCTCTTGCTATTGGTGGGATCCTTCCAAAGAACGAGCGGTTAAAGGATCTCTCGCACGTCTCCTGTGCGGCGCGTCACCCGTTCTCGATCGAGGTATTCCAGCAGTGGAATCGCATACTTCCGGCTGATGCCTGTCAGTTCCTTGAATCGCGCGACATCCATCTTCGGGGACTTGGTTTTTTGCGCGACGATCTGGCCGCGCAGTTGGTCGAGCGCAGTGCGGTGAAAAACAAGTTCGTCAGAAACCTTTACCAGCACGCGATCCCTCAAAAGCAGAGTGACAATTTTCTGGGCGCGGGCTCGGTCGACCTTCAGCCCGGCGAGCACGTCGTGCAGCGCTGGAACCTTCAGTCCTGCCGAGGCGAACGCATCTTCAATTTTCTTCTTCGATTCGGCTTCCTCGTCTTGCATGACGACACCACGACCGGGCAGCCTCACGGTGTCGCCGGCGAGTTCAATCTTCTTTTCGCGCGTGAGGAGATCGAGACAGGCGGAGAAAAGCTCTACCCGGACCTGCTGTTGCTCGCGCAATTGTTCCCGGCTGATTCCCGGTTGCAAAGGATTCTGTTGATGAAACTGCCGAACGTCCGATTCGATGCGCCTCTTCACCGAATCCAATGCGGAACTCTCGATCAAGACGCCGCCGAGCGAGCGAATGATGCCATGATCAAGAAGTTCGCCGATATATTTCTGAATTGCCTGATTAGCCAATCCCGTTTCTGCGACCAGCTTCTCGATCGATATGCCAGCTGCGCCATGTCGAGAAATTCTCATTCCAAGAACTTGCTCGACGCTGCCACCAGCGAGCACTTGCAGGAAATCCTCCAAGTGCTCTGTTCGTTTGGTGAAGACCGCATCCAAAATTCGGCCGCCGCCAATCGTTACGACCGGGGAAAACTGGCGGATGATGAAATGATCTTCGGGCAACAACAATGCGGGCTGGGGCAATATCAACCGGGCCAGCACCATCTCTCCCGGCTCGATCTGTGGCTTACCGTAAACCCTGATTTCCGCGATTGTCTCCATCGTGTGCGCGTGGAAATGCACGCGGCTGCGGTTTTTTAACGGCCTTGGCGCGGAGGAAAGCAACCGCAACTCCACGTCGATCACGCGACTAAGTTCAAAGATCCCGCTTGCGGCCAAAGTCATCCCGCGTGACAGATCTTCCGTTGCCACGCCCGCCAGATTAAGGGCTGTACGCTGTCCTGCAAATGCAGTATCAGCGCTTTCGCCGTGGACCTGTAGTCCACGCACTCGCACTCGCTTTCTGGCGGGGAACAGCTCGAGTTCCTGTTCTTTGCGGATGCTTCCTGAGATCAGTGTTCCGGTGACGACCGTGCCGAACCCCTTCATCGTAAACACGCGGTCGATCGGAAGCCGCGTGAGCGCCTCAGCATCGCGCGGCTGAATCATCGCGGCTGCCTGAAGGATGGCAGCTTTCAGAGTGTCGAGCCCCGCGCCGGTCAGCGAACTCACGGCAATAATAGGGGCAGTTTCGAGGAATGTGCCCCGAAGAAACTCTTCGACTTCGAGCCGCCCGACATCGAGCGTCTCAGGGTCAACGGTGTCGGATTTCGTTAATACGGTAATGCCCTGCTTTGCACCGATCAGTTGAAGAATGTCCAGGTGCTCGCGCGTCTGCGGCTTGATTGACTCGTCGGCAGCAATCACCAGCAGAACCAGATCAATTCCTCCCACTCCTGCCAGCATGTTGCGGACAAACCGCTCGTGGCCAGGGACATCGACGAAACCCAGCCGCAGCCTGGAACCATCGGCTGACGGCAGCTCCGCATGGGCGAATCCCAGGTCAATGGTAATTCCGCGCCGCTTTTCTTCTTCGAGGCGATCGGCGTCGATGCCGGTAAGCGCTTTGACCAGAGCTGTTTTGCCGTGATCAATGTGCCCGGCCGTTCCTACAATGATCGATTTCATCTCATCAGAATCGTAGCAGGGAGAGGCGCCTTCCCGGCAAGAAGGCCGAATTCAGGCCTATCCTCGTGCGCTCCGAAATGCGACAATAGAGTTTCCCCATGGCAACCTCTTTGACCTCTGCAATAGCTCCGGAGACGATCCGGCAGCACGGCCTCACTTCTGACGAGTACGAAAAAATCAAGCAGTTGCTCGGCGGACGCGAGCCCACGCTGACCGAACTGGGGATTTTCAGTGTCATGTGGAGCGAGCACTGTTCCTACAAGTCTTCGCGAGTCCACCTGAAGCGGCTGCCAACTCGCAGCAAGCGCGTGCTGCAGGGGCCGGGAGAGAACGCAGGCATTATCGACATCGGAGACGGCTGGGCCTGCGCGTTCAAGATCGAATCACACAATCACCCTTCGTTCATTGAGCCGTTTCAGGGAGCCACTACGGGCGTAGGTGGTATCCTCCGTGACATTTTTACTATGGGCGCCCGCCCCGTCGCGGTGATGGACTCGTTGCGCTTCGGCCCGATTACACCCTCGAAGGATCTGACATACCCCGAACTCCACCGGAACCATTCCATTGTGGAAGGCGTGGTCAGCGGAGTTGCGTCATACGGTAACTGCTTTGGCGTATCGAATCTCGGGGGAGAAACCAAGTTCGAGCCCTGCTACTCGGGCAATCCTCTGGTCAACGCGTTCGCCCTAGGTCTAGTCCGGAGAAACGAGATCTTCTATGCCCGGGCCGCTGGCGAAGGAAACCCGGTCATCTATGTGGGTGCTAAGACCGGCCGCGACGGGATCCACGGCGCCACCATGGCCAGCGAAGAATTCAGTGAGGCCTCGGAAGCGAAGCGCCCCAACGTTCAGGTAGGCGACCCGTTTCTCGAAAAACTTCTGCTTGAGGCTTGCCTCGAGGCCATGCGGACGGGCGCGATTGTAGGCATTCAGGATATGGGCGCCGCCGGACTGACCTGCTCCACTTGCGAAATGGGCGGGCGCGGGAATGTAGGCATTGAGATTGAACTGGATCGCGTTCCACAGCGGGAGACCGGCATGACTCCTTACGAGATCATGCTCAGCGAATCGCAGGAACGCATGCTGCTCGTCGCCCAAAAAGGGCGCGAAAAGGAAGTCTTCCGGGTCTTTGAAAAATGGGGGCTGGATGCGGTTGAGGTCGGACGCGTCACAACCGACAACAAACTACGCGTCCTCGAACACGGGAGGGTGGTTGCGGAGATTCCCAATCCGGCTTTGACCGACGAAGCTCCGGTGTACAAGCGGCCGCAGGCACGCTGGGAACCCCCGGTCAAGCGCGAGATGCCGGAGAATATCCGGCTCAGCAGCGGCCCTCAGGGGCTAAAGTCCGCGGCTACTCCCAGCGGCGATGGCACCGCTCAAGCCGGCGGGTTCCCGGACCAGACCGCCACGCTGAAGCAACTTCTCGCGAGTCCAAACATCTGCAGCAAGCGGTGGGTATGGCGACAGTATGACCACATGGTGCAAACCAATACTGTGGAGGCCCCTGGGGCGGGTGATGCCGGGGTGATCCGCATCAAAGGCTCGCAACGAGGTCTTGCGATGGCGCTCGATGGAAACGGGCGCTGGTGCTATCTGGACCCAAAGCTTGGCGCCATGCATGCGGTCGCCGAGGCCGCCCGAAAAGTGGCGTGTTACGGCGCGACTCCGGTAGGCGCGACCAACTGCCTGAATTTTGGCAACCCCGAAAAGCCGCACATCATGTGGCAATTCTCGCAAACGATCGACGGCATGACCAAAGCCTGCGAGGAATTGGAGATCCCGATCACGGGTGGGAACGTCAGCTTCTATAACGAAACGTTGGGAGAAGGTATTTATCCCACGCCTGTTCTGGGCGTTGTTGGAATTCTCGAGGATGTCCACAAATCGGCGAAGATGCCGTTCGAATCTTCCGGACGCACGATCGTGCTATTGCGCGGGGGAGAGACGGGAGATATCACCGACGCAGAGACGGAGTTCGGATCTTCGGAGTACGCGAAAGAAATCCTGGGGACAATCTGGGGATATCCGCCGGAACTCGAACTGGAGAAAGAAGCGGCTCTGCAGAAGACGGTCATAGAGCTCATACAAACGGGGCTCGTGGATTCGGCCCACGATTGCTCCGAAGGCGGCATGGCTGTTGCGGTTTCGGAAAAGGCATTCGCGAAGGGGGTCGGTGCGCGGGTGAATCTGACTTCGGACGGCCTACCCTCGGAGTTCGTCCTTTTCGGGGAAGATGCGAGCCGAATCCTGGTCTCATGCGACCCGGCGAATGTTTCCCGAATCAAATCAGTTGCGGAGAAGTTCGGCATTGCCGCGGATGTGATCGGCGAAACAATTCAGGAGAAATTGGAGATTGCGATCGACGACCACACCATGGTCTCGGCCGCGGTTTCCGATTTGAGGGAAGCATACGAGAACGCGTTGGAATCAGCACTGCGGACCGACCCGGAGTTTGTGGCGGCAGATTAAGACTGTTCAGTTTGCGAACTAAAGGGCCCAATGCCAATCAACGACAAATTTCATGATGAATGCGGCGTCGTGGCGATCTTCGCCCACCCGGAAGCGGAGAAGGTCGCCTATCTCGGTCTGCACGCCCTGCAGCACCGCGGGCAGGAATCGGCGGGTATTGTCAGTTCCGACGGCTTGAACCTGCATCAGCATAAGGCGATGGGGTTGGTCGCTGACATCTTCACGGAAGATGTTTTGACTCCATTGCGGGGCTCACTCGCCATCGGCCACACGCGCTATTCGACCGCCGGCGATTCGGCGCTCATGAATGCACAACCGATCCTGGTGCAGTCGAACAAGGGCGCCATCGCGGTTGCGCACAATGGCAACCTAGTGAATGCTCAGCTCATCCGGCAGCGGCTGGAAGGCCAAGGTTCGATCTTCCAGACCAACAGCGACACAGAAGTCATCGTTCATCTCATCGCACTGTCCCGCGAGCACACGCTGCCGGAAGCCATGGCAGATGCGCTGCGTCGGGTAGAAGGCGCATTTTCGCTCGTGATGATGAGTGCCGACCGCATCTTCGCTGCTCGCGACCCGCGCGGATTCCGCCCGTTGGCAATGGGGCGCATCCCCTCGACCGACGGCCACACTCGCGATACGATCGTCTTTGCGTCGGAAACCTGCGCGTTCGATCTGATCGGCGCCGAATATGAACGTGAAGTGAGGCCGGGGGAACTCATCGTGGTCGGGCCGGACGAGATCACGTCGCGCTTTTACTCGACCAGCGCGCCGCAATCGAGTTGCATCTTCGAGCATGTGTATTTCTCGCGTCCGGACAGTACGGTTTTTGGCCGCGCTGTCCAGACCAGCCGTGAGAACCTGGGACGCCAGCTTGCCCAGGAAGCGCCGGTCGACGCCGACCTGGTTGTTCCCGTCCCTGATTCCGGCGTTACCGCGGCCATGGGATATTCTGCCGAAAGCGGCATTCCGTTTCGTTTCGCGCTCATCCGCAACCATTACGTCGGGCGCACGTTTATCGAGCCCAGTCAGAGCGTCCGCGACTTCGGTGTGAAGCTGAAGCTCAATACGGTGCGATCTTTGCTGGAAGGAAAGCGAGTGGTGCTGATCGACGACTCGATCGTGCGCGGGACCACCAGCCGCAAAATTGTGAGAATGATTCGCGCGGCCGGAGCTACGGAGGTCCACATGCGAATCTCGTGTCCGCCGACGATCTCGCCTTGCTTTTATGGAGTGGATACGCCGTCCAAGAAACAGTTGATCGCGGCCAATAAGTCGATTGAGGAAATTCGGGATTACATCGGCGCTGACTCGCTGGCCTATCTTTCGCTTGACGGGCTGAAACAAGCCTGCGGAGATGGCATCGAAACTTCCTATTGCACGGCTTGCTATACCGGCAAATATCCGACCGACATCATCGATGTGGAAGAGATCCAGCCCGCGGCTGTGCGGCGCTGAAGCAATCCGCAGGTAAAAAATCAGGGCAGCCTCCCGGCTGCCCTGAATCGTTTATGTCTCCTGAAAACCTACTTCAAACCAATCGTTTATGTCTCCTGAAAACCTACTTCAAACCATAAGCAACGGCGTCCGGGTTGCCCCGCGATTGCTGAGACTCGAATGCTCCGATGAAACCGGAGTTCTTGTTCAGAAAATCGCTCGACAGCTGATCGTAGTCACCCATGTAAATTGGATTGATGAACACGTCGTTGCCGTGAGTAGGAGCGAAGGTGGCCAGGCCCACGTCAGAATCACTGAAGATCAGGCCATTGGCGGATTCGCCGCAATGACGCCGGATCCCGAAGTTTTCCGAATCATTGCGCCGATCGTACCAGCATACGGCGACATAACCGCGATTATCCACGGCAATGCCGGACTGGTAGTGATCGTGGCCGCTGCCCAGGCGGGACTGGATGTCACTGTTGACTTTGATGGGACCAAACCATGTCGTGCCGCCATCGGTGGACTCGGCCAGCAGCACATCGTCGTACGCATAGGCGCCCTGGATGGCAAGTGGGTCAGGAACAATCTTGTCACGACCGTCGGCCCAAGTGATGTAGAGCGCGCCGTCGGTTGCAGTCCCGGAGTGATCGATTGCCATCGCCATGTCCAGGAAGTCGCGGAACTCGCCCTGCAGATAGTAGGAATCACCACCCGGCTGAACCTGTGTAACACTCACTGGCGCAGAAAGGGTTCCTTTCGAATAGCTGGCAATCTGGATGGTCCGAGGTCCCAGCGGGAAATTGCTTCCCAGATTCACCCAGGAAATGTAAAGCGTTCCCTTGGAGCTAACGGCCAACTGGGATCCCTGCACACCGGCATTCCCGCAGACCTCAATCGCTACCGTCGGGGCCGACCAGGTTTGTCCGCCGTCCTTGGACTCGACAAATTCAATCGCGGTCCGAATGGGATAATTCGTACCGCAGTCATTGGTCTGTGTGTAATCGAAGTCGGTGTACGAAACATACATCCGCTTGTGATTGGAAGGGTCAATCGTCGACCAGGGCTTATCGAGCAAATGGTAGTACGCACTCTTGGCGATTGCAGCTACAGGGTCGCCCCAGGTTTTGCCGCCGTCGGTTGAGGTGTTCACGGAGATGGCTGCCCACGGGTTCAAACTGCTGTCGTAGTAATCAAAGATCTGGCTGTAGTAGAAGGTGTGGGAGTCCGCGCAGTTCAAGCCCGGATCGCCACCCAGGAAGTTGTAGGTGTTCGAGCCGGGATTCACGGGACCCGCATCCTGGAAAGTCAGACCTCCATTGACGGAGTAAGCGGAACCACTGAAACTCTGGCCGCCAACTCCCGTATAGAAATAGGGCGTCTCGAAAACGCTACCGGAATCATTGAAGCCGACAACCACCGCATTGCCGCAGCGTGCCGTCGAGGTCTCGCTCTGAGTAAATCCGCCAAATGACGAATACGCCACGTCTGTGGATGGATCCGAAACCGCGACTACTCCCCCCAGCGGTGCAGGAGTTGCCGCAGCCGCCGCAGCGGCTGCATGAGGACGCGGACCAAAGGTTGGATCGGTAAGCCGAATCCCGTATTTCTGCCACGAATCAGCCATGTGACTGATGTTGGCATATCCGTCCATCATTTTCTGATGGGAAGCTGGGAATTTGTTAATTGTGGTCTTGATCTGTTGAAGAATTTTGTTGGTTGCAGCAACTTTCTCCGCCGAAAACTGCGCCGTCGCAAACGAAGAAGCCATCAAAGCCGTGGCGCAAACACCTCCTACAAAGTGCGTGAACCGGGGTGACTTCATCAACTTTTCTCCTTATCCCACAGAAGTATGGGGTGGGTGCCGTGAACGGTGGTACAGCATGAAGCGAAAAGCAGCCGAGTACGAATAGGGGTAGTAGTAAGCCATTGGGATAGGGCTTGCGTCAAGACAAAACGATTTGGCAGGATTCAGAACCAGCAATGCGCAAGATTTTGCATGGCAGGCGATCGGATCAAACGAGTTTACGCGCTCGTGCCACCCGCGGAATGGATTGCAAATCGGGCAAAATACGCATTTCCGGCCAATCGCTCAATAACCGTTCAACTTCGGGCGCGATCGTCCCGCTTATTTCCACGATCAGCCAACCACCCGGCCGCAGAGCTGAGCGGGCCCGGGGGAGGAGCCGGGCGATGACCTCGGTTCCTGTTGGCCCCGCAAAAACTGCCTGCTTTGGCTCGAACTTCCGGACTTCAAGCTGAACCAGATCGCCTTCAGATTCACCAACGTAAGGCGGATTTGAGACTACGAGGTCAAATCCCTCCCCCAACCCCTCCAGCAGGTCTGTTTCATGGAATTTGATCCGATGTTGCAGCCCGTGGCGTGCCGCATTGGCTCGAGCAATTTCCAGCGCGGCGGGAGAAATGTCGGTTGCGTGAACCTCGGCGTCTGGCAACTCTTTGGCAAGAGCCAGCGCAATGCAGCCCGAACCGGTGCCGACGTCGACGATGCGCAAGGGCTGCCGTTCGGAGCTCGGAGCTCGTACCTCGGCTTTTCCGGCCGGGGGAGCCGCGGAGGTTCGAGATCGGTGCGGGCTCAGCAGTTCCAGCGCGGTTTCGATCAGGTGTTCGGTTTCTGGCCGCGGAATCAAAACGGCTGGGCTGACGATGAGGTCCATGCCCCAAAATTCCTGATGCCCAGTAATGTATTGTGCCGGAACACCGCGGGCGCGTTCATTAAGGGCGACATCATAACGGCTCAGTTCATCTCTGGTCAGTTCGCGCTCAGGATGCGCATACAGATAGGCGCGGTCGCAGTCGAGAGTAAATCTCAGCAGCAATTCGGCATTCATTCGCGGAGAGGGAACATTTTCCGCAGTAAAGCGGCTGACCGCGGAAGCGAGAGCGGCTTTCAATTGCACAGAGCTATTTCACCACGGAGGAGCAAGAGAAAGGAATTTTCGGGGAGATCAAGCTGCCTGCGGATTTCGCCGGGCGATCTCTGCATTGAGCAGGGTCGCAAATGCAAGCCAGGCTCCATAGGGGATGAAGGCACTGGCGGCGGCGCGATCCACCTTACGCGCCGTAATGATGTAAGAGATCACCTGAGTTTCAAGTGCCACGGCATCGGAGAGCGCGACTTTCGGACGATGCTCTCCAAAGAACAGCTTCGACCACTGGGCATTGGAGGCCAGCTGTGAAATCCAGAGCTTCAGGGCCCGATCACGGTCGCGGGATGGAGCCGCGCTCCATACTCGCCAACCCGACCAGGCAATCAGGGCAAAGAGCGAGGTCCATATGATTGGATAGGCAGATTCGGGCGGAGTAAATCTGGGCTTGTCCAGCTGCCGGTACCAGCGGTCCCGACTGGCGTTGCGGCTGTATCGTGCGCCGTACAATGCTGCTCCGGCAGTGATTAGTCCGAAACCGGCCAGCGTGAGCAGCGATCGGGAATTTGCCTTCGACATGCTGGTTAGTTGACTCGCGTGGGAGGGAGGTTGCTTAGAACTCGGCCGTCAGCCGACGCTGGCGGTTTCCTGTTTCAGCTTCTCCGCCTCGTAATGTGTGACCAAGGCCTCGATCAGCGGCTGGATTTTGCCATCCATGACCGAATCGAGCTGGTGGATGGTGAAGCCGATGCGGTGATCCGTCAGCCGGTTTTGCGGAAAGTTGTAGGTGCGAATCTTTTCGCTGCGGTCGCCCGACTTCACCATCGCCCGGCGCTCTTTGGCCAGCGCTTCCTGCTGCTTCTCCATCTCGATTTCGTAGAGGCGAGCGCGAAGCACGCGCATGCCTTTCTCGCGATTTTTGATCTGCGATTTCTCGTCCTGGCAGCTTACAACGGTATTGGTTGGAATGTGCGTGATCCGGACCGCAGAGTACGTCGTATTCACCGACTGGCCACCCGGGCCCGATGAGCAGAAAGTATCGATGCGCAGATCTTTAGCGTCAATCTTAATGTCAACGTCCTCTGCCTCTGGAAGGACGGCGACTGTGACAGCCGACGTATGCACCCGTCCCTGCTGCTCGGTCTGCGGCACTCGCTGCACTCGATGCACACCGCTCTCGTACTTCATCTGTGAATAGACACGGTTGCCTTCGATGATGGCGATGACCTCCTTCAATCCGCCGACGGAGGATTCGGAAGTCGACAGCACCTCTACCTTCCAGCGCTGCGACTCAGCATACCTCGTGTACATGCGAAAAATTTCAGAAGCAAACAGAGTGGCTTCATCGCCTCCAGTGCCAGCCCGAATCTCCAGAATGACGTTCTTTTCGTCATTCGGGTCCTTGGGCAACAACAGAAATTTAAGCTCCTCTTCCACGGCTCCGAGGCGCGATTCGAGCTTGTCGAGCTCTTCCTGGGCGTAGGCGCGCATTTCCGGATCTTTCTCTTCCGCCAGCATGGCTTTGCTGTCGGTGATTCCTTTTTTCAGATCCTTGTACTCGCGATACTTCTCGACTACGGGAGTGATCTCGCTGTGGGCCTTGGCAGTTTTCTGGTATTTCGCCGAATCACTGATGATCTCCGGCGACGCCAGAGCCTGTGTCAGCTCTTCGTAGCGCGCTTCGATTTGGTCTAGTCGTTCAAACATGGACTTCGGTTCTCAGTTCTTAGTTTTCTTTTCTCAGTTCTTAGTTGCCGGTTCCCGGCCGCCGATTTTTGGCTCACAAATATCAGTTCACTTTCGAGCTAGCGGCATAATTCGCCCGTCTCCGCGAACGATTCATTCTATGCGTTGTCTTCTGGGAACTGGGAACCGAGAACTGTTTTTCGGGGAGAGCCCCCTAGGCAATCACCAACTCGCCACCGCGCTCTTTTTCCAAAGCCATCGCGTTCTCCAGCGCGACAATGGCGCATTCGGCTTGCGAGTCCGACGGAGGCTGGGTGGTGATTCGCTGTAACCACAGACCGGGCGCGGTCATCAGCGCAAACAGCGACCCGCGATGCTTGGCGGCAAACCGGATGATTTCGTACGACACTCCGGCGATGATCGGCAACAGTACAATTCTCGAGGCAAAGCGCGCCCAGAAACCGGGAAACGGGATCAGCATGTAAAAGCCGATCGAGATCAGCATCACAGTCATCAGAAAGCTGGTTCCGCAGCGCGGATGGAAAGTCGAATACTTCTGCACGTCGCCGGTCGTGAGTGGGTCGCCATTCTCAAAGGCGAATACTGTTTTATGCTCGGCGCCATGGTATTCGTAGACGCGACGGATGTCCTTCCAGAGCGAGATGCCCCAAATGAAGATCAAGAACAAGCCCAGGCGGATAGCGCCGTCTACCAGGTTAAAAGCAATCTGTCCGCCTAAGGCGGGATCGATCCGCTTGAGTTCCGTGGCTGCCAGCAGCGGAATGTATTTGTACATGAAGATAAAAAACGCGAGCGAGATGATGATATTTACGGTCGCCATCCAGTTGCTGATCCTGGCGGCTTTCTGGCGGGTTTCGGACTTCTGGAAGGATTCCTGCTCGCTCCGCTTTGGTGGGACGGGCCCTTCGACTTCCCCCGGTGCAGGCTTGGCGGCGGTCACCACGTGGGCATCTTGTCCATTTTGCATTACGTCTTCGATTGCGACGTTAGCGGAGAACCTCAATGCGCGATATCCCAGCTTCATCGCGTACCCGAGAGTCATAACGCCCCGAACCATGGGCCAAGCCATCCATTTGTGCTTTTCCGCCGGACGGTCGAGCGGCTCGCTCATGGTCACGACTTCGCCCGAGGGCTTACGGCAAGCGATGGCCCAGGCATGCGGGGAGCGCATCATGACGCCTTCCAGCACAGCTTGGCCGCCAACCAGGGTCTCTTCCCCGCTCTCCAGTGCAGGCAGAAGCTGCACCGCAGCGAGGAACTTGAGGTAATTTTGGAAGAAACGCACGACTGTTAGATGACCTCTCTCGACAAAAGGCACCAAATACCAGAGTACCACAGGAAAGCTCGAATCCTAGCAGGTCTTCTGGAATCTTAGGGTTAGGTAGGCCAATAATGCCGAGGATCGCCCCTTGAACAAAGCCGAGACAACCATGCAGAACCTGGCGCAGACGTGCGAGGCAATCGCAGGCACCACGAAGAAACTGCAGAAGACCGCATTGGTTGCAGAGTTTCTGAAATCCTGCAGTATGGATGACGCGGCTGTCTCGGCCATATTTCTGTCAGGACGCCCCTTTCCCACATGGGAGGAGGCCACGCTGCAAGTAGGCGGGCGATCCCTGTGGCAGATCGTGGCCGGGCTGTCCGGTAAAAATGAAGCTGACCTCAGTGCAGCTTACCGCCGCTCTGGAGACTTGGGGGCGGTGGCTGGTGATGTTCTGCCGGCCCGACCAAACCAGGGGCTGAAAGTCGTTGAAGTCGAACGGCAATTTCGGCAGATCGCCGCCACCCGGGGAAGCGGCGGCAAAACTGCCCTGGTGAGTGTCCTTCTCGCACGCGCCACCCCACTGGAAGCCAAGTACATCATCAAGATCATGACGGGCGACCTGCGAATTGGGCTGAAAGAAAGCCTTGTCGAAGAGGCAATCGGCAAAGCATATGGGCATTCGTTGCCCGAGGTGCAGCGAGCCAACATGCTGCTCGGCGACATTGGCCAAACGACCCAGCTCGCTGCGAAACACGAACTAGGTGAGGCCCGGATGCGCCTCTTTCACCCCATCGGATTCATGCTCGCCAGCCCGATTGACTCGCCTGAAAAGGGGTTGAGCTACTTCGCCGAAGCTGCTCTCGAAGATAAGTACGACGGCATCCGGGCGCAGGCGCATGTTTCGGAGGGCGAAGTGAAACTTTTCTCCCGCACTCGCGATGAGATTACGGAATCGTTCCCGGAAATACCCTATGCTCTGGCGGGCTTGCCAAAAGACGTGATCCTAGATGGGGAGATCGTGGCCTGGGAATATCCGGCGGATGCAAGCAGGACTCAGCAGATCGTGGATCAATCTACGCAACCGGCCGAGCAAGTGCAGATTGAACAAGAAGCTGTCAACCTCGGACGGGCTCGACCGTTCAGCGTGCTGCAGCAGCGCCTCGGACGGAAAAAAGTCGCTGAAACGATGCTGCAGCAGAATCCAGTCGCTTATCTGGTTTTCGATGTGCTTTATGTAGGCGGAGAGTTGACGATCGATCGTCCGCTCCGGGAAAGAGCGGGGCTTCTTGATGCTTTGCTGAGTGCGGAACGAAAAATGCTCCAGCAGAGGGGGCAGAGAGAAACACAGGGGGCGCTGTACTTTGGCGATGGTGCCCGGGAGACAGCTCCGGCGAGCATCATTCGGGCACCTGTATTCCGCGCCACTTCGCCCGAGCAACTCGAGGAGCTCTTCATCGCCGCTCAGGCTCGGGGTAACGAGGGGCTGATGATTAAGGACCTCAGCTCGCCCTACACGCCGGGCAAACGTGGCAAATCATGGCTGAAGATGAAGCGCGAGCTGGCCACTCTCGACGTAGTGGTCACCGCAGCGGAGTACGGTCATGGCAAGCGTATTGGCGTGCTCAGCGACTACACTTTCGCGGTCTGGGACGGCGACCGGCTCGTGAATATCGGCAAGGCCTACTCCGGCCTGAAGGATGCCGAGATCGTCGAAATGACCAAGTGGTTCCTGGAGCACACCATCGAAGACCAGGGATTCCGTCTCGTGGTCGAACCAAAAATGGTCCTCGAGGTCGCCTTCAACAACATGATGAAATCCGACCGCCATGACAGCGGTTATGCGTTGCGTTTCCCCAGAATCGTTCGCTTAAGGCCGGACAAGGCACCCGAAGACGCAGACACGATCGAACGCGTTCGGGAAATTTTTGAGCAGCAGAAATAATGGTGTCACCGAGAACCAGCAGCCGAAGCCCTGTTCAGTGGCTGTGATGATGGTGTTCTTCTCCGCCTTCGACCACTGGGATTACGCAGCCATGTGCCACTTCGCATACCGCATGCTCGAACTGGATGGTCGTGTGGTCGATGCGGAAATTGAGCAGAAGACACTCTTTGACATCGCGCAATATTCGCTCGCTGACCGACGGAGGAATGTCGGCGATGGAGACATGGCAGGAAAGAGCGTGGCTCTCCGAGCCGATGCTCCACACGTGTAAATCGTGAACATCGTTGACGCCTTCAATGGCGCGGATCGCCGATTCGATTTTCTCCAGCTGCATGCCGCGTGGAGTGCCCTCCAGCAGGATGTTCAGCGTCTCGCGCACAATCCCGAATCCCGACCATAAGATGAGTGCCCCGATTCCGATGGAAAGCGCCGGGTCGATCCAGTAATTGCCGGTCGCGAGAATTACCCAGCCGCCCGCAATCACCGCCGCGGTCGAGAGCGTGTCGCCTAATTCATGCAGAAGCGCGCTGCGAATGTTCACGTCGCCGCCGGAGCGGTAGAGCAATAAGGCAATCGCTCCATTCATCACGACCCCGGCCGCCGCTACCCACATCATCAAGCTCGCCTGTACATGCTCGGGATGCTGCAGACGGCGGAACGCCTCGTAAAAGATGAAAAATGAGACCACCACCAGAGAGCCTGCATTCACCAATGCAGCCAGCACCCCAGCGCGTTGATACCCGTAAGTTTTTGTGGAATTGGCCGGGCGAGACTGAAAATAGACCGCCACCAGCGAAAGCAAAAGCGCCAGGAAGTCGGAAAGATTGTGTCCGGCCTCCGACAACAGGGCGAGCGAATGCGCTCGCACCCCGGCCACCACCAGTAAAGCGATGTAAACCAGAGTGACGCCCAGCGAGATTTTGAGCACTCGCGTCGGACTTCCTCCGCCATGCACATGCATACTTCAAGTCTAAGGGCACTGGAAAGGCTGTTCAAGCCACCTGGTAGCCATCGGGGGACCGCTCTCATCCGCTTGGGAAGTGAGCACGACGCTAGAGGCTGGACCGTACTTGTTCTGGACTCCACCCCAACTCGCGCAATCTCCGGATGCTCAAGGCATCATGCCGCTTCGCTAACCGCAAGCCTTGCTCATCGCGCACAAGGTCGCAGTGATAATGGTCGGGAACCGGCACGCCCAGTGCGCGACAGAGCAGGATCTGGCGAGCTGTCGACTTCAGCAAATCTGCGCCGCGCACGACCTCGGTGATCTGCATGGCGGCATCGTCAACAACGACCGCCAACTGATACGCCGGAACACCATCGCGCCGCCAGACGATGAAATCGCCGAAGTCGCGTCCGGCAATATAGCACTGCGGTCCAAGATGCAAGTCTGTAAAGCAAATCTTTTCTCCATCGGGAACTCGAAACCGCCAATTCGCTTGTGTTGGGGCGGACGCCTCGTCCGCCCCCGCGCGAAGAGCGGTTCGGATGCATCTATCAATGCACGGCCGACAGGTTCCCGGATACAACGGTTCATCGTCGCCTTCATTGGGCGCTCCCGCCGCCAGCACCACATCCTTGCGCGAACATGTGCATGGATAAATGAATCCCCGGTCACGGAGCATCTTGAAGGCATTTAGATAATGCGCTCGCCGCTCGCTCTGGGAGTAAGGCGCGAAGGGGCCTCCGCAATCCGGCCCCTCATCCCAGTGGATCCCGAGCCAACGCAAATCCTCGAACATGGCGGAAACAAATTCAGGGCGGCAGCGCTGTAGATCAAGATCTTCATTGCGGAAAACCAGCGCTCCTCCGCGATCGGCGGCACGCTGCGTAGCCATCCAGAAGGTCCGCGCATGCCCGATGTGCAGCAGTCCCGTAGGCGAAGGCGCCAAGCGCCCCCGGTAAGAATTGAATTGGAGATCTGACACAGAAACGGCTACTTTGCCATCCTACGGGGAGCGGGACTCGCCACCGCCTTCGCCGGGGTGATCTGCAGCATGGACTTTCCACCCACGTGCACGAAACTCAGCTCCCGCGCCGCCAGAAGCGCATTCACAGCATCTTTTACTTTTGAACGGGCGATAACATTTCCGAAGAATGCTTCGACTTCAGCTTGGTCGACCGCAATCACGCAATCAACAAACTTTGACGCCAGGGCCGAAAGGGCCTCGGGAACCGATAATCCCACGCCCTCCCTTACTGGCTCCGGGGCCCAGCGATACAGCAGGTCCCAGACCGATCCCTCGCCGGGAAGGTAGTCGACGCGGGTGATGCGTAATCGAGACCACAACTCGGCCAAAGCTTTGTCCAAAGCCGCAGTGGAAAGTCCGCCGCCCAGTTTCTCCAGCAATTTCTGTTTCGAGAGCACTCCATCGGCCTGGATAACCGCATACGCATCGCAAGCCAGCTGCGAATACGGGGAGCGCGTGCCCGGCTTTGGCGGCTGCTTCGGATTGCGCTCGCCGCGGAGCGCATAAAAATAGGGAAATACTGAGGCGGCGATGATCAGCCCGTTATTCTCTTCAAACAGATTCGCTTCGAATGCAGATTTTTCGCGCAGCAAACGCACCATTAAATCCGTCGCTTCCCCCGCTCGAGGATCGGCGAAGGCATGCCTCCAATCCGGCAAACGTTCGTCCGATCCGGCAAACGCGCCAATAAAGGTCGGCAACAGCGATGCGGGCCGCTGCGAATACATCAGACAGAAACCAACGTCCTCCACAAAAGCGCGCGCCTGCTCAATCGTGCGGATCGGCTTACCGGTGAGCCGCCATTTCTCGCGCCGCAGTTGTTGAAGTTCGAGGTCAGTCATAGGTCAGTCATACTGAGCCCAGGAGGCGCGAGCTATGAGCCATGAGATATCGTGTTGCTCAGTGCTCAACGCTCTTTGCTCGCTGCTAGATTCGTTTGAACGCTTTCTGAATGTCCTCCACAGAATACCGCAGCACTACTGGCCTGCCGTGTGGACAAGACATCGGGTGTTCCGTTTTCGCCAATTGCGCCAGCAGCCACTCCATCTTGTTCTGCTCGAGGGGCATGTTCACTTTAATTGCAGCATGACATGCAATCGAAGCGGCAATGCGCGTGCGGATCTTTTCCAGGTTCAGCGACTGCTCTTCACGCGAGAACTGGTCGAGCAATTCGTGTAGCATATGCTCAATTGCGGCAGCATCCACTCCCGCGGGCGCGACTTTCACGGCCACGCTGCGCGCCCCGAATGGCTCCGCTTCGAACCCGTTGTGCGTCAACTCATCGGAAATCTCGCTGAAAACGGCCTGCTGCGCCGGTGACAACTCCAGCACGATCGGCATGAGCAGCCGCTGGCTCTCGACTTTCTGTGCCGCCCGCTGCTTCAGCACCCGCTCGAACAGCACGCGCTCGTGGGCTACGTGCTGGTCGATAATCCACAGCCCATCTTCGTTCACGGCGAGGATGAAGGAATTCCGAATCTGTCCGAGGGGGCGCAACGTGCCCAGGGCCGAGAGCGTCGGCTCCTGCTCGTTCACGTCTAAAAGTGGCGAGCACCCATTATCCGGGATTATCTCCTCGCCTCCGAGAACCGGGACCGACTGCAACTGACGCGTTTCGAGTCCACGCGCGACAGAAATCGCCGCATTGGCCTCAACCGCGATCCCACCGTCAAATTGAAGGCGCGCCGATAATGGCGGAGCCACGGGAGCTCGGAGCGCAAAAGCACTGGCAAGCTCCGACGGCTCGTTCTCCGGTGGCCGGGAGGCGGAGGCCGAAATCCCGTGATCCCATTCCGCCCCCGGGGTCATCGCTCCCGGCGTGAGCGCCTGGCTGGCGGTCGCCCGGGCGCGAATTTCCGCCACAAACTGCGGCACGGGGCGCGCTTTCATGAGCGCGGCCCTTACGGAATCGCGCACAAAGTCATGCATCACACTCTGCTGCCGGAAGCGAACCTCCGTCTTTGAGGGATGCACATTCACATCCACCTCGCCCGCCGGCAGCTCCAAAAACAGCAGTACGACCGGATACACGGCTGACGGGATGATGTTTCGATATGCTTCGGTAAGCGCGTGCTGCACGAGCCGGTCGCGGATCAGCCGCCCATTCACGAAAACAAAAATTGAATTCCGGTTCAGCTTCTGAATTTCCGGCTTGGAAACAAACCCGTGAATTCGTATTTCTCCGGGTATGGGCGGCGCAACCTGCCCATCCTCAGAGTCCGCTTCCATTTGCGCTCGCCGCCATGGCGGAGGTTGCGGAAGTCCGATGCGCTCGAGCGATTGTTGTGCCGCCACTGGGATCAGTTGGTCCAGAGTATCTTTCCCAAACACCTGATACACGCGCTCGCCATGCCCGCCAACCGGAGCGGCCACCAGCATGGCATTCGTCGCCGAATGCAGTTCGAAGTGCTTGTCGGGATGCGCCAGCGCATAATGTGTCACCAGCGAGGCGATGTGCGACAGTTCGGTGGACTCGGATTTCAGAAATTTCTTTCGCGCCGGTGTATTGAAAAAGAGGTCGCGAACTGTGATGGACGTGCCCAGGGGAAGTCCGGCTTCTTCCACCCGGGCGATCTTTCCGCCGTTGATTTCAACCACGGTGCCGGCCAGTTCCTCAGCGGCTCTCGTTTCGAGGTGCAAACGCGAAACCGAGGCGATCGACGGCAGCGCCTCTCCGCGGAATCCGAGCGTCGCCACGCTGAGCAGGTCTTCGGCATTCTTGATCTTCGAAGTGGCGTGCCGCTCAAACGCGAGCATGGCGTCATCGCGTACCATGCCGCAGCCGTTATCGGTGATCTGGATGAGCTTCTTCCCGCCCGCCTCCACACTGATCTTGATCCGCGTGGCTCCCGCGTCGAGCGAATTCTCCAACATCTCCTTGACGACAGACGCAGGCCGCTCCACCACCTCGCCGGCGGCTATCTTATTCGCGACATTTTCTGAGAGAACGTGGATGCGGCCCATGGTCAGGGATCAGGGGCCAGTTTCGCAGATAGCCGGGGAGAAGGCAAAATCGGGAAGAGGACTCATCCTGACGATGAAAATGCACACCTATCCCACAAGAGGGGAGCAATGCCAGGCAGGAAAAAACTAGCGGAGTATCTGATTTCTCACCAGCCTAAAATTACCGGCTGGTTACCGTCAGCTTGAACTGATAATTGGCGCTGATCGGACTCGAGCCTCCTGTTGTGGCATTGATCGTAACGTTGTATGACCCGACCGGGGTGCCCAGGTTGCCGGAGCTGCTGTTGTTACTTCCGCCACAGGAACCGAGCCCCAGGGTCGATACTCCCAGCGTAAATATGAGCCCCAGCAAGGACATGCCGCGCAGACACCGCTTACGCGATCCCGCCAGGAACGCTACGCCGAGCAGTCCCGGCAGGAAAGCCGCATAGAGAATTTGCGATCCTCGCTGATGCCGGAGCGATGCATGCGTTGGAGCAGTCGTCCTCACTGTGATCGTAGGTGTAATGGAGCTGTCGTCGGTCGCGCTGGGAGAGAATAGCACCTGCGTCTCCGCCGGGGCGCCAGTGTAGGAGTACGTCAGGGGCAGGGCGGTCTGCTGATTGGGGAAGCTGCCAATCACGAATCCGTCCGTGCTCTGAACGGCGAGGTTAATTGTGCCCTGGTTGCCTTGTACGAGCGACAGAGTTCCCACACCGCTGCCGCCAAGATTGGACGTGAAGCTAAATGTCTGCGTGCTGGCAGTGCCCACCAGGTTTAGACACACCAAAACAAGCGCCGCCACAAGGTTGCGCAGCAGCAAAACCTTACTACCCTTCGACATAAACGCTCCCAAGGGCCGGATTGATTTTCGGCGAAATTTTCTTTATATACGGCTTCTTTGCTTCTGATCAAGGAAGCTGTGAGCCGGGTTGCATGAACGAAACAAGTGCAGCAGTTATGTCGGCAAAAGGATCCATCTATCGTCTGCGGCAATAGCAGATGAAACGAGAGCGGCGTTCCGGCGAAACTGGTCTGTGGTTCCGGAAAGGCGGTCTGGCGCTTACCTGCCGTATACTGCGCTCAGATCGCGCAGGATCATGCCGAAGCCAGTACAATCCAAACCGCGCCTTGCCTACATCGACTGGATGCGTGGCCTCGCTTGCGTTCTCATGTTCCAGACGCACTGCTTCGATTCCTGGCTGGGTGGTACCGCACGCCAAAGCCGTTTCTTCATGTACTCCCAGCTCGGTGGAACCTTTCCCGCGCCGCTATTTCTATTTCTCGCAGGAATCTCGTTCGCACTGGTTACCGTAAAACTTCGTCAGAAAAGTCTTTCTCCGGCAGAAATTGCCCGAAGCACTATCCACCGAGGGGCCGAGATTTTCGGCTTCGGCCTGCTTTTTCGCTTACAAGAGTATCTCATCGCCTGGGGATGGGCGCCCAAATCCGATCTGCTGCGGGTGGACATTCTCAACACGATTGGCCTCTCGATGATGCTCATGGGAGTTCTCTGCTGGCTCACGGCGCTCCTTTTCACCCTGAAAAACGGTCCGGAAGAGAGCAGGCTGCGATTCATTACCCTGCAGATCGTGACCGCGATCAGCGCGGCCCTCATGATTTCGCTCCTGACCCCAATGCTCTGGACAGCCTGGCGACTACGCTTTCTGCCCTGGCCACTCGAATCGTACATCAACGGTGTCCACAATCTCGGCACGCCGCAAGCCTGGCTATTTCCGATCTTCCCCTGGTCTGCATTCGCATTTGCGGGCCTCGCCATCGGTTTTATCCTGCAGAATCCGGCGACCAAGCAGCGCGAAGCGAAGGTGTTCGTTGCGCTTGGAATTTTCGGACTCGTTCTGATCCAGCTTTCGCGCTGGCTCGATCACATGCCACGGCAGCTTTACCCTGTCTACGATTATTGGCACACCAGCCCGAACTTCTTCTTGATTCGAGTGGGCATGTTGCTGCTGATTTTGCTGGCAAGCTACGCCTGGTGCCGCTGGGGACTTGCACAGTGGGGATTCAGCCCGCTGATCGTGCTCGGCGAAGCTTCACTCGTGGTGTATTGGGTGCACATCGAATTTGTGTACGGACGTGTTTCCATCCTGCCAAAGCGCGCCGTGGGCATAGGAACCGCTGCGCTCGGATTGCTGATCATCACTGTCGCGATGATCGCGCTCGCCTACATCCGTACGCATGCCAAGGGATGGATGAACGCGCGCCGTCCTCAGCTGCAACCCAAACTGTCTTCGTGAGAAGTAGGCTGGGTGCCCACTCCTGGCCTGTTTTTCCAGAACTGGGATCGTCGAAGAATCAAGCGAACCTGCGGACGAATTCGACTACTTCTCGCTCCGCCCATCGGCCATCGTCACTGTCGCCGTTGCGCTGGCCCACGAAAGCGCAATGACCGCCGTCTGCCGTCTCAATGTACGTGATATTCGGGTTAGCCAGAATCTTCTTGCGAGTCTCGGGCAACATGCGGATGAACGGATCATTGCCCGCATGAATAATCAGCGCAGGCACCGCAATGCGGTCAACCACATTCGCGGCCGCGGCCCGGGCATAATAATCATCCGCCCCGGCGAATCCGCAGTAGTAGGCCGTCACGCGATCATCGAACGCGCGCAGGCTGGCAACGCCGCGCAAGCGTGACAAATCGAAATGTCCCGGAAAGTACCTGGCCTTCTTCCGCATGCGCCGGAAGAGCTGCCATAGAAAGTAATACTCATAAAGGCGATTAGCGGGCTCGTGCAGGGCGTCCGCCGACGCCGCCAAATCCATAGCTGGACAGACTGCTGCCACGGCGCGAAACTCCGCTGGTCCCTGGCTGCCCCACTCTCCGGCAAGTTTCAGAACCAGGTTGCCACCCATCGAAAATCCGGCGAGCGCAAAAGTGGATACGCCATCCTTTTCGAGAACATTACGCACCACCGCTGCGACGTCGCCTGACAAACTGGAGTTGTAAAGCGTTGCCGCACAATGATCCATGCCCCCGCAGTTGCGCTGATTCATGCGCACTACATTCATTCCAGCAGCGAGGCCGTTACGTCCTATGCCGAACATGTACTGTGACTCGGCTGACCCCTCCAGTCCATGCACCACAATCAGCGTGAGCCGCTGCCGGCGATCTTGGATGCCGCTTCCCTGCCAATGACACCAGCAGCGAACCTGCACTCCCGGAGCTACCTCGACCAGACGTTCCTCTGCTGGAGGGAGATGGATGCGCCGTGACAGCACAAAACTCGCAATGGTTTGCACATGCCCGCCGCGCAGCCATGGATGTGGCCGGAATTGGCTCGGTCCCCACGCCTGGGCGGCATCCCCTGGCAGTGGGGCTCCATCTCTTATTTGCGAACTCCTCACAAATTGATTCTAATAGAGGCAGTCCCTGGAGCTTGTAATGCCGATTTACGAATACATCTGCAAGGAATGCCATCACGAATTTGAAGCCCTCATCTATGGCAAGGAAAAGGCGGAGTGCCCGAAGTGCCATGCGAACAAGCTTGAACCGCGCCTCTCGGTGTTTGCCGTCTCGGCCAAGGGTTCGCCAGCCTCGGCCAGACCAGCCGGACCCTGCGGATCGTGTGGGGACCCCCGTGGGCCCGGCGCCTGCTCCCTCGGGGACGTCAATTAGCATCGGTTCGCTAGCAATATTGTCATCTTCACCCGAGCATCCACCATCGTCACGGAAATGGGTGCGGGGTGAGGAGACCGTGCGGCTTTTTGA
>Ga0209060_10000777_pt1 | contig 46116 bp, 38 predicted proteins | sample Coa_R1_8_FD_187155 | JGI IMG/M metagenome (GOLD analysis project Ga0209060, IMG submission 187155) | Surface soil microbial communities from Centralia Pennsylvania, which are recovering from an underground coalmine fire - Coalmine... | ecosystem: Environmental > Terrestrial > Soil >...
ATCCCTGTCGGAGTGGCTCAGCCCGGTAGAGCACGGGACTCATAGCGGGACGGCGGTCCGCCGTTCCGGGAGAGATCCTGGGGCCGGGGGTTCAAATCCCCCCTCCGACACCTCCCCGGGGGGTTCAAATCCTCAAGTAGAGGGCCGTTTTTAGTTACCTTGGGTAACCATGAAAAAGGCCCTCAAACCGAGCCCTCCGGAGGCCGTTTCCGCGCTCTCCGGGCGGGTGATCGGGCGGCACAAGGCGCTGCTCCAGGACCCTGCCGTACGGTCCTGGTGGGAGGCCCGTTCCCTACGGTCACGGCTCTCCGCCGACCAGTACCTCCGCCAGCTCGGCCTGCTCCTGGAACGGACCGGTCTCACCCCCACGGAGATATCGGCCCTCGCGAAGGAGCATCCCGACCAGCTTCGGGACCTGCTCGTCCGGGACGCGGCAAAGCTGAAAGGCGAGGGGAAGCTCGACTCCTACGTCTCCAAGTTCTTCGAGGGGCTGAAGTCGTACTTCCGGTACCACCGGGTCGCCTTCGACGGATTCCCGGCCCTTTCCCCGATCAAAGGGGCCAGCCTCGCCAACGAGCGCGTCCCCACCCCGGAAGAGCTGGGGCGCGTGCTCGACTACCTGACCCTGCGCGGACGGGTCCTGGCCCTGTTCATGGCGCACTCGGGGGTCCGTCCGGGGGTCCTAGGATCGTACCAAGGGGAGAACGGCCTTCGCCTGGCGGACCTGGCGGACCTGAAGCTCGGCCGAAGCGGGCCGGAGTTCGGCGAGGTCCCGTTCGTGATCCGGGTCCCGGCGAGTCTCAGCAAGACCCGGGTCGCGTACGTCACGTTCGGGACGGCCCAGCTCGCCTCGACGCTCCTGACCTACCTGGAGCAACGCCGGGACGCCGGGGAGCCGCTCGGAGCCGCGTCCCCCGTCGTGGCATCGAACGCGGTCCGGGGGATCGCTCGGCGTTCACGGGAGGATGCCGCCCATTCGAAGGGGTTCCTGACGACCAAGGTGGTTGTCGAAGAGATCCGGGAGGCCCTGCACGCCGCCGTCCCGGAGGGGGTGCGGTGGCGCCCCTACGTCCTGCGAGCCTACTGCAGCACGCGGCTCCTGATGGCCGAGGGCGCCGGCAAGATTACCCACGACCTCCGGGAGGCGATCCTCGGTCATGATGTGGGGGTGGCGGCCCGGTACAACGTCGGCAAACGGTGGGGCGAGGACCTGCTGAAGGAGGCCCGCATCTCATTCCAGCGCTGCGAGCCGTTCCTATCGACCGCGGCCGTCCGGGACGCAGGGGACGCGCAGGCGCAGATGTCGAAGGTGATGCTGATGGGGCTCGGCTACACCGAGGAGGAGCTCGCCAAGGTCGACTTCGCGAACCTGGAGGTCGCCACCTTCCGCGACCTCGTCACGAAGAAGATGGGACGGGACGCTTCGGCGGACGCGGCCCGCCAGCGACTGGTGGACGCGGGCGAGCTTCCGCGCTACCTGCAGGAGGGCTGGCGCGTGGTCACGGCCGTCAACGGGCACCAGGTCGTTGTTGACCCGCCGCCCGGGTCGCACCGGCTTTGAGCCCTGGGCGGGGCCGCGGCCGCTAGAACTGGACCGCCACCAGCTCGTTCGACGAGTAGAAGACCATGGTACCCCCAGAGGCCACCATCGGGGTCCACGGGCCGTTGATCTGTGGCTCGAAACCCGCAGTATACCCCTGGCCGACTGTCTCGTGTACCGTTCGGTCGCTCACCGAGACGACGGCCCCGTTCCCGGAGTTCACGACAGCGCACGCTTGTTCGTAGGTCGCGCCGGCCGCCGACCACTGGGTTTGCTGATCGTAGTCGCACCAGACCAACCGGCCACCATCCAGGGCAAGCGGGTCGTACAGCGTGTAGACCACTGACGAACCGATCGTTGGATCGGCGGTCGGGATAGTCTGGGTCCAGCTCAAGCTTCCGTCCGGAAGATAGGCCTGAACCACTCCGAGGCCGGGATTGCTGGTCGCTGGATAGCTGTAAGGCCCCGGATTCGTTAAGGTGAGCAGGCCGTCGGCGTACACCAGCTGATCGCTCGATAGGGCGAAGTATGGGTCACCTAAGATCGGGGCAGAGGTAGTGCGTTCGCCCGTGGTCAGATTGTACCCTTGGATCGTGGGCGTGCCCGAGTCGTTGCTGAGGAAATAGAACGTGCTTGGGCTCGCTGTCCCCCCAACCAACTGGGCCGGCCCTGGCACGGGCTGCTGCCAGCTTGGCGCGCCATCCGCCGCCGAGAAGCATGCGACGCTTCCATTTGCGGGGACCACGGACGATGAGTAGCTCCCCGGTGCCGCCTGCGGATCCGTCACGAGGCACATCTGGTCAGCGGCAGCGAACGCTCCTTCATCGTAGAGGTTCCAGCCGCCGATCCCCTGGTTGCCAAGCCCCGCCGGACGCGCTTCGACGGTCGCGTTCCAGGCTGGGAGGAACGTTGCGAGCGAGTAGGTTTGGAGCTCCAGGGCCGTGCCGTTCACGGGGTACCAGGTCCCCACGAGGCCATCCGCGACGGGCCAGCCGGCCGATTGGCCGACCGGTTCGACGCTGCTCCCAACCGAAGCGTTCGGGTAGCTGTACGAGACCGACTGCAGGAGTGCACCGGTCGTCGGATCGAACGCATCGAAGATCACTTGGGTATCCGACTCTCCTCCCTCCCCGGTATTGATCGTCAGGACATCGCGGCCCGGAAGGACGGAGACGAGATTGACTAAGCCCACTTCCTGCGGGCACACCATGGCGGTGGTCGGCGAGGTCCACTGCCGGGTTCCCGTAGTGAGATCTACGGCGAACGCTGTGAAGCTCTCACCCGTGTTGCCGCCAAAGCACCCGGGCGAATACGTGTAGTTCGCCGTGTAGCCGTAGTAGGTCCCGTTTACGACCACGCCGGCTTGGCCCAGGCCCGTGATGTTCGCGGTCCACTCGGGCGCGAGGACCCCTTTGGAAGGAAGCGTCAGAATGTAGTAGGCGGCCCCGCCCGCGCCCACCACCGCGATAATCGATATGCAAACCGTGATGGTCTTTCGACGACGGGACCATCCAGGGCGGCGCGTCTCCCAAGGGAGGGGCGCCGGGGGAACGCCCATGGCCACCCAAATCCGGTTCGGTTAATAAACGCCGATGCGCGCCAGCCATGACATCAACCCGGCTGGCGTATCTCCCTGAGGAGTCGGTACCACCCGACGACCTTCGAGGCGAACTCGGGCTGAGGTATCTCGTCGGGCTCGTCCGCGATCAGGATGCGCAAGGGGTGCTCGGGACCCAGCTTGCCGACGAGGTCCTTCATCGCCCGGAGGGAGACCTTCGGGGTCCCCCCCTCCGAAGAAAGTGGGAGGGGTGGCGCGGCGGGGAGTCTCACCTCGGACGCGGCCATAGAACGCGCGCGAGCGCTCGTCCCGCCCATCGCCACCGTCGATGGGTGGGGCGTCGCGGGATAAACGGGTCGACGGGCCGGCGAACGATGGGTGATGACCATCGAATCCGGACGTCGGCTTCCGCCTAACCCGACCGGCGTAGTTCTTCATGAACCCCGAGTTCCATTTCGAGATAGGAGCCATGAGGGGTCGACGAGGCACGGCAGGCCGGGAAGTTGCGCCACTGCTAGCTGGGCTGGCCGTAGCGATCGCTGTCCTAGCGGCTGGAACCCTCGCCGGCACGCTCGAAGACACCCCCCTGAACGAGCCCGTGATTGCGACCCACTACGGGCTCGATTTCGCGGCATGCGAATCCGTACCCGCGGTGGGCTGCGAGTTGGCCCCCGCGGGGGCGAACTGGTCCGTTCAGCCGGTCTCATCGTGGTGCTCCTTCAACACCACGGAAGAGGAGGGACTGAACGGAAGCTACAGTACGACCGAGGTCGAATGCGGGGAGAGCTCCGTCGGGTTCGAGATCGACCTTTCGACCAACCTGACGCTCAGTGGTATCATCACCGCCAGCGGGCCCCTCCAGGCATGGATCTTCCCGGTCGAGGATGGGTGCCAGTGGGAGATCACGGTGACCCACATTGAGCATCTGTGTCCTGCGTACTACGGCCCTCCCCCGGCGTACGGCATGTGGAACAGCACCCCCGCGCGCACGGGGACGGTGGACCTCGCCAGCCTCGGCTTCGACTTCGCGGGCCGCCTGGGCGTTCTGCCCACCGGATTCTGGGACCTAGAGCTCGTAGCCCTCGGCAGCCAATCCGAAACCATCACCGCCGGCTCGGCTCTGCTCGCAAGTCCACTCTAGTGCGCGGTGGCCGGCTCCGCGCGAGGGCAGGCCGCCCCCGTCGCCACCGACGGTGGGTGGTGCGTCCCGGGATAAGCGGCGGGGCGAGGGTCTGGGAGATGCCGCTCACGGAATGGCTACGTCGAACACGTCCCCGTCGTCGGTCACTGAGATCACGGCGAGCCTCCACCCCTGGTCGTTCAGATCGCTCGATCCGGTGTACAGGACCAGGACCTGGTCCAGCGATATCGGATCCGCGCCACCGACCGTCCAATTGTCATCGGCGATGGGATGGGTCCACAGCGGATTGCCAGTTGGTCCAACGGCGCCGAGGGTCCAATCCGGTCCGGACCCTTGACTGTCGTCGTAGCCGTTCCCGTCGATCGTCTGGAACCAAGTGTCATTCCACCCCAGAGTGCCATTCGCGGCAACGACGGTGAAATTGTACCAGTGGGCAGACCCCGGCCGCTTGTTCCCGGGGACTGCCCAGCTCGAGCAGTTCCCTCAAGGTTGGGGGTGAGCTCTGGGTCGTTGGCTCATCGAAGATCGCGAGCACCAGTATCGGCGACAGGCAGAGGCGACCAGGATGCCGACCGGGAGAAGAACCCCGAGGTAACGGTGGTCCCGAAGCGCGCGCACGCCGGCGCGAGGAACCGCGGCCTCTCTTGACCCTAAACCCGCGGCGTCCCGGTCATGGGATACTGACGCTGATCGAGCCCTGGAACGAACCGCCGCTGCCGATCACGTTCAGCACGTCGCCTTGTTCGCTCAGGTTCACCGTCCCCGAGTCCAGCACGACCGTCTGGTCGTTCGTGACGATCTGGTCCATCCCGAAGGTCCAGGTGCTCGTCCCGAAGGAATAGCTACCTGCGAGGGACCCGGTCAGGTTGATCACGACGAGCGTCCAGCTCGCGCCAGGGGGCACGATGGCGCCCGTCGCGGTCACGACATGGAAGATGATATTCCCCAAGGTGATCCCGCCCCCGGCCGATTCCACGGTGAAGTTGTACCAATGGTTCGGGCCCGACGACTGCTCTCCTGGCTGGCCAAGGGCGAGCGACGGCCCGATCGGCGGGGAACAGCCTTGGCAGGGACCCCCGGGCTGCACGACCGGCATGGGCCAACCGATCGCCGCGAAGACGGCGACATCTGCAACGATCGCTAGTACGATCCCGATCGGGAGGTATACGGCGAGGTAGTGGCGCTCGCGCGGCGTCGGCACATTGGGTTGTACGGCGCTCCGTCCCCAACTACCTGTTGCCCCCCGCGTCCAGGGGTCCAGGTTCCACCGTTCGCGAGGGTCGGCAGGTCGATAGCCACGCCCACCGGGTCGCCCGGAGATGCCGGGGCGAGGGGTCCACTACGAGCTGCTTCTGCCGGGGCCCCTTCCCCCCGAGGCACCGCCCCCCGCGAAGCGCCCCCCGATCGAGACCGCGTTCTCCGACGTGCTTTGGCTTGAGGTGGTCTGGAGGCACCCGCGGCCCACCCACTTCCTGCTTGGGGGCCCGCACCCCGAGGCGGTGCGGGCGGGGTTCTCGGCGCTTCGGGAGGCGTTCCCGGGCCTGGAGCTCGGGGCGCGGAAAGTGTCGTGCCCCTTCTCGGGGCCGTCCCCTGTCGGCTGGCCCGCCGCCTATCGCGCCGTGGCGGAACGAGCCTCCCACCTCGACCCGCTCCAGCTGACCGCGGGGATCGATCGGGGCGGAGTGCTCCTGCGGTCGCTGGCCCCCCTCGTGGCGGCGGGGGATAGTGGTGGGACCCTCCAGATCCTGTTCCGACGAGTCCCGACGTGGGAGCGACGTCCGTTCGGGACGACCTACGAGGCCTGGCTGGCGCAAGCGGACGCCACCCAACGGGCCCCGCTCCTGCGACGGCGAGGGGAGGCCGTCTACCACGTCGAGGTTCGGCTAGAGGCGTGGGGGCGGCGTCGGACCGATGTTGCAGCGGTGGTGGACCGGTGGCTCATGTCCTGGGCGGGGTGGAGCGGAGCCGCTTGGCGACGCCTTCGGGCGGTCCCCGCCGAGACCCCGACGGCGCGGGCCGCGGAAGCGATCGCCTCCCCGGTTCGGGATCTCCTCGACCTGCCATCGCCGGTCGCGCGCTTCTACCGGTCCCTCCGGGGCCACGATCCCCTCCGGTTCTCTTGCCGGCGCTCCGCCCGGGACGTGTCGGGTCGCGAACTGGCGGCCTTCCTCCCGATCCCGTGGCGCGAGCGGCATCCGGGGCTCAACTACGCCGGGGCCCCCGCTGGTCGACCAGGTGCCGAACTCGTCTCCTCCGCAGTGACGGGGGCCGCCTCGCTTGGGACGACGGAAGGGACTTCCGTCCAGCTCCCGAAAGGGTGGCACCACCTCGCCATCCTAGGGAGGACCCGATCTGGGAAGTCCACGGCCGCCCAGAACGTCATTCTCGACATCCTGCGGACGGAGCCGAACGCGCGCGTCGTCGTCCTCGAACCGACGGGGAATCTGATCCACGACCTCATCGAGCGCCTTCCTGTCGATGTGGCTCGGGACACGGTCGCGATCGACCCTTCCCGGCCCACGTTCACCCGCGATGGGGTGGAGATGGCCGCGGTGCCGCTGAACCTGCTCCAGATGCCTCCCTCCCAAGGGGCCTCTCCCGTGGAACGGGAGCGCCAGGCGGAACGGCTTTCCGGCGACCTCGTCCAGGCGATCAAGAACGCCTGGGGCGAGGAGAGCATCGGCGGCCGCGCCGATTTCATCCTGCGGGCGGTCCTCCAGGGGCTCTCCGGGTTCGAGGGGGCCACCCTTGTCGACGCCTACGCCGCCCTCTCCGACAAGAACGCGATGAAGCGCCTCGAGCGCCTCTCCGTCGGGGACTCCCTACGGAGCACCCTGAAGGTCCACCTCCCGAAGCTGGACTACACGATGACCATTTCGTCGCTCGACAAGGTCGGGAAGATCGCCACCAACCCGTTGTTTCGCAAGGCCCTCTGCCAGAGGGCCGACCCGGTCCCGTTCGACCGGCTCCTCCAGCATCGCCTGTTGCTCCTGAACCTCGGGAAGGGCCCCCTCGGGACCGAGGGGGCGGGGTTCCTCGGCGCGATCTTCCTCACGCGGCTCTGGTCCGCCATCCAGGAGCGCTCCCACAGTCGGGACCCGATCTACCTCGTGGTCGACGAGTTCCACAACTACGCCATCCCCGCGTTCGCGGACATGCTCAGCGAGGGGGCCCGCCTCGGCCTCCACGTCGTCCCGATCACGCAGTTCCTCGGGCGGGTCCCCTCGAAAGTCCGCTCCGCGATGGTCGGGAACGTCGATGCGTGGCTGATCTTCTCCCTCGGCGCCGAGGACACCCGCGACGCGTGGCAGATCGCCCGAGGCGAGCAGTTCGGGTGGCGACCGGAGGACCTCGACAGCGGGCTTCGGCCCCACCAGGCCGCTCTGGCGACCCGCGGGAGCCTGATCAAGGTGGACATGCGGACGCCTGCCCCGGTGCCTGAGGGGGCCGCCAGGCTGGCCGAGCTCGTCTCGACGAGCTCGCAGCGGTACGCCCGCCCCGAGGACTCGGGGGCGTCGCCCCTCACCCTGTCCCAAGAGCAAGTGGTTCGGTTCCTCGACGCCCTGGACAGCGACCGGCCCAGGACGCGGACCGAGGTCGGGAGGGCCCTGGGTTGGCGCCCAGAGATGGTGAGCGCCGCGGCGAGTCTTTGCCGTTCGCAGGGGAACGCGGCGGACGACCCCGGGACCGGCCTTCGCCTGTTGCGGAGGGGCCGCTACTTCCGAGAGGCCGTCAAAGTCGCCCGGAACGAAGGGGAGGAGCACTGCGCCCTGCTCGCCGAGGCGGCCACATACCTGGAGGAGCGGGGGATCCGCCCACGGATCGTCACCCAGGGCGGAGGGTACTTCGTTCCCGATGGGGAGTTCGAGACCGGCGGGCGGACCTACAGTATCGAGGTGGAGTGCTCGACCCTCGTGAGCCGAGTGGACCAGGTGGTCAAGAACGTGGCCAAGGCCGCCTCCGTGGGTCGACGGTGCCTAGTCGTGGTCCCCGACCGGGAGGCCGCGGAGCGGCTCGTGCAACTGCTGGCCTCCGAGGCGACGGGAGCTGTCCTCTGGGGGGATGTGGGGCTCCTGTGGCGGGACCCGGCCGGTAGCTTGGCCCCGTACCTCCCCGGGGACCGGGCGCCCTGGGGATGGCTGACGGGTGAACCCGACGGCGAGCCTGCGCCACCGGAGCCGACTGTGGCCGCTGCCAGACCGGAGCCTGGTCATGGCACTGGGCTCGGTCGGGCGTTGGTCCTCGCACACCAGCTCCTCGCGAAGGGCCGGGCGACCGACGTCACGCTCGAGGAGTTCGTAGGGGTCGGGGAGCCCGGTGAGTGGCTCCTGGAGGACCCCCGGAGACTTGGGATGGCCCTCCGGTCGCTCGGGGTCCCCTGCCGGCGGGCGCGGAAGGAAGGTGTCTTGACCCGTCTGTACGACCTCCGAAATCTGGCCCTCGGAACCCAAGGGGAAACCGCTGGAAGGGCCCCGGCATGCGATCCGGCGGACTCCGGGGCCGCCCCCTCGGGGTCTCCCTGACTGGCCGCCGCCCGAACCCCCCGGTTCCGACCCGTCCCGACCCGTGCCGGTGGTCCGACCATTTAGAAAGGGGCAGGGGGTATCGGCACGCAGGGTCGGCACGGCATGTCGGCACAGCCAATGGGGCCGCACCAACCGCGTTCCGGCCGAGTGCGGATACCGTGGAAATCCCGGATTCGCGGGCCTATCCTGGTCGGGCTGATCGTCCTGGTCGTTGGCGTGATTGTGGCCTCAATCTACCTCGGGGTCGTCGTCCAATCCCAGTCTCGGTCGACACCCCCCTGCGAAGCCCTGGAGTGCGGCGGCCCAAACATAGCGTTCGGCGAGCCGACGGAATCGAACATGAGCGGCCAGTGGACGTCCAATTTCTCAGTCCAGAGCGCCGGCGGCGGCCTCGATCTGGACAACCTTGCCTTCCAAGTTCAGGATCCGCGCGGTGCCGTGCTCACACCGGCGGCGTCGTGGACCCTGCACGTGTTCAGCGCAATCTCGGGAACGGATGTTGGCTCGTACGACTGGCAGGCTGGAATGTGGACATCGGGTGGCGGGACCCCCCTGAACAGCGCCGAGTTCATCGTGTTCGGCTCCGGGGCCGTTTCTCTCACGGGGGCAGGGAACAACTTCCTGGTCCTCGGTCAGGGCGCGTTCCAGGGGTCCGTTTTGGTCGCCATCCCCTGAGGTCGGGGAAACCCACCCGCGAGTCCCCAGCCCGCAAGAACCGCCCCTTCGACCGCGAGCCTGACCCTGGCATCATGGGCACGCAGCAGCGTCGGGAGCATGTTCGCGGATCTGCCTCGCACGAACGAGGGGTCTGTGAGCCGGCCCGGTCCTACGCTACGTGCCCTTCCTACCGAACGCCTCGTCGAATCGTGCCTGTGCACGCCTTCGTCTCTGACGGACGATGAGGAGTAACCCCACTCCGATCCCGATGGCTCCGAGGCCAACAACCAACAGAACCTGAACCAACGGTCGGTCCAGGAATGGCTGCAGGCACGGTTGGGCAGGCGAGGCTACGGGGTAGACCTGCATCACGGTACTGGACGTCGCAGCGGCCCCGGAAGCGTCGCTAACAGTGAGGGATACGTTGTACCTCCCGGGTGCGAGGGAACCTAGGTTGACGCTCCGTGTGGGCGGCTCGGCGCCCAATCCCTGGACAGCCCAGTCATAGGTCAGGTCGCCGTTTCCACCCTGCACCTCGGCCGACAGGAACTGAACGGTGGTGAGGGTGCCCATGCAGTAGTCCCCGGAGTAGCTCGAACCGGCAGTGGCAAGCGAGATCAGTGGTTCGGAACTCGGGGCGACCACCAACTCGTTCAGCCAGTACGTTGCGTTCCACCAGGTCTGGTTAGGCTGGCTCGCGAAGGTGAAGTTGAACTCTACCGTGACCGCGACAAGATAGTCGCCGGCTTCATGGTATGCGTGAACGGGGTCCGCGATCGCGGCCGAGGTTCCATCACCGAAGTCCCAGTGGTAGTGGCTCACGGTGTAGACCGTGGAGATGGGCGGGCCGGCTCCGAAGGTGACGACGGTCGCGTTGGGGTCGGCGGAGACCAACTGGCTGGAGACGGTGACGTCGGGGGATCCCGGAGCCGCGTAGTCCTGGGTACCGACGTCGATCGTGGAGCTGGCTCGTGTTCCCGAGCTATCCTCGACCACCAGGAGGACCAGGTAGCTCCCTGCCTGGGCGTAGAGGTGGGTGACCATCGCTCCACCGGCCGTCGCAGCCCCGTCACCGAAGTTCCAGGTCTCCTGGTAAGGTGGACTGCCACCGCTGACATTGGCAGCTAAGGACACGTTCAAGGGAACCCCATCGGGAGGGGCTGACTGTTGCACGAGGCTCGCAACTGCCACTAAGGGGGGCGAAGCAGCCGCCACCGGCAATACCCATGCCGAACTGGGGACTGGACCCGAAATGCCCGTGTCGTGGCCCGCCAGCGGCTGGCTGCCTGGATGGACGGCGACCCCCATCAGAAGCGCGAGCGCGAGGATCGCCCCGGTCCGTGTCAGGCGAGACCAGACAGAGCACACGGCACCGCACGGTCTAGGGGGCGTCTAACCTTTGGGTCTGGGACCCAACCCCGAGCCGAGGCTCTCAGGGCCGGCGCGGGTGGGACACCAACAAGAAACCCAGAGCGCGCCGGCGACAATCGCCAGCGTGACTCCGAGGACCTGCAGCCCGAGGAGTCCCTGCAGTGTGTCCGCCGACGAATCCCCCGTGCACGTCGGGTTCGCCACGCACGCGTCGAGCATCGCGAACCACTCGCCGACCACGAGCACCAGCGACAGCCCGATCACGAGCAGGGCGGCACCGGTCCACAGAAGGCGGCGGTTTCGCGCACGTGACGGGTCGTGGGGGGTCTCTCGCATCGTTCTCCCTCGCGGAGGGAGGGAGAACGGGCGAGGCAGCGGGCCCTACGTTTCAACGAGCAGGCGGACCCCAGCAGAGGCCGAGCCAGCCTGAACCCCGAAGTGGCCATCCGGGGATACCTCGGTCTGCCAAGGTCGCGGACCGACGAAGCAGCACATCGCAAGGGCTAGCGATGCGTGGTAGCCCGAGGGTTCGGTACCATTGACGAACAGGTAGCTCGACGCGTTGTTGCTCGTCGTCCACAGAACGAACGCGTCCCCGGCGAACGAGACGTTGCTCGTCCGGGAGTCCCCCGGCACTGCCACGGTCTCGAACTGGTAGTCGACCCCATCGTAGCACTCTGTTCCGTTCGGGCCCCCAGGGATCGAGCAGTTTGCCCCAGACGGGCTAGCGAACCACCCGAGATGGAACGCCCACAGCCCGGAGACCGCCGAGACGGCCACGATGAGCGCGATCCCGAGCGCGACGACCGCGAGGAAACGACGGGATCGCGGAGGGCGGCTCCCTGAGATCATAGGCCCAGTTTCCGCAGGCGCCGAGGCTACATCACGTAAGGCGCGGGGGGGACCCACGAGCGGAGCGAGTGGGGAGGACCCGCGCCGAGGGGAGTGGACGGTAGGCTGTACGACTCACCGCCAACGGCGGCACCCTCGGCATTCTCAAGCGTAGTCGGACCTTCCCTTGGCGGTGTCCGAGCCCGACGGGCCGGTGGATTGGATTCCCGGGGGGAGCCGCCTTGGATGGTCGGCGGGCTTCCTCATCGTGTTCTGTGCCGCGTTCATGACCACCTACTTTCTATTGGGTTGGGAGCTCGGCTGGAACGCCCTCACTGGGAGTGCGGGGGACCCGCCCGTCGCGCTCCTCGTTGCCTCGGTCGCTGTGGCGGTGGGACCCGCAGCCTTCTGGACCCGCACGGTTCCTATGCCCGCCCCCCGGCTGGGCATCACTCCCGGCGGTTTGGTGATGGAGGAAGGTGCGGTCCGTGAGGTGTTGCCATGGGACCAGGTTGCGGTCGAGGGGACCTTGATGCGGCTGACTCCCGTCCAATACCGGATGATCACCACGTACCGGCTCACTGATGGCCAAGCGACCCGCCTGGCTATCGTCCGGCCGCGCTCGTGATCGTGCCCCGCGCGGGGGGAATCCACCAGCGGAGCGAGTGGGGGGGACCCGCGCCGGTCGGGTATCGGCGGGAGTGTCTAACTCACGTTCCGTGGTGAGCGAGAGCCTGCTTTCAGGTCGGCCCCCCCCACATCCACAACCCGAGGCCCAGGAGCAGTAGCGGTAGCCCAAAGTACGGCAGGGCTCCCCCAAGGAACCCTGGGCGCGTGCCAATCGTCAGGCAGAACAGACCTCCCACCACGGACACGGCCCCGACGGCGATTCCAAGGCTCGCACGGTTGTCGCGGTGCAGGAGGCTCAGGCTCCGGGACTCGCGTCGGGCCCACGCTCCCGCTGCCAGTGCCTGGGCGAGGAGTGTTGGAAACAGGCCGAGCAGGATCAGGACCCCGACGAGCGTCCAGGTCCCTCCGAGGGCCCGACTGAAGAGGAACAGGCCGGCGGCCAGGAGCGTGAGGTCCGCGGCCAGGCTAATGCGGAGCCCCCGGTCCAAGACGGCGAAACGCCGCCATTCGGACTCTTCCAATCGTTGCCTGACACTCACTCGATGGCGCACCAGATATTCAATCGATTGTCGCGGATGAGACCGGCTTGTCGCTGACGAGACGCGGGAGGGGCCCGCGAGCGGAGCGAGTGGGGGGGACCCGCGCAGGCTCGCAATAGATAGAGACAGGCCGGGTCGTTACGCTCGCTCGAGCGGCGAGGGCCGGGTCCGCTTCGAAGAATAGGCCCCGACCGCAACGGAGGCGGCACCCGCAAGCCCAAGCGTCACTGCGAACGGTACCGCACCGGTGTCCGCCGTGCAGGTAGTGGGCGTCGTGTGATTGCCGGGGGAGACGGTCATTGAGGCGCAGTGCGATTGGGCGAGGGCGAACAGCACCCACACTCCCGCGGCCGCGACCAAGAGGACGACTCCCAGGACCACGAGGTCACCTCGCACGACCACCGGAACTCGTGGGCGCGATTAACTTCGCTACGGGGGATCCATCGTGCCGCGACCGCCGAGCGGATCGAGTGGGGGGGGTGGCGACAAATGGGAACTCGCGGCTAGCCTTCGCCCGGCGGTGGGGGTGAGGACTCAGGCGGCTTGCTACGGCGGACGCCTTCCAGCGCCACGACTGCCAGTGCCACGACCACGATGGCGAAGATCGCGAGAATCGCGAGGTCCGTGTCCGGGGTGGACCCACTGACCGGTATTGGGCACCCAGGGACCGCGGATCCACCGACGCTCCGGCTCACGGACTCGTTGTCCCCGAACGAATCCACCACCCACAGGGTGAGGTTCCCACCATTGGGACCGAACGTATGGACCACACTGGCACCGTAGCTCAGCGGGGACCCTGCCCCGAAGGCCCACGTGTAGTTGTACGGCCCCATGCCACCATCCACCTCGGCGGTGAGCGCCAGGTTCTCGGTGGGAGGCTGGCAGGTGCCCGTCACGTCGCTCCCGATCGAGAAGTTCACGTCGAACGCATGGAGGAAGTCCGCGGCCAATGCGAGGGAACTACCATGTACGACCAGGGGTGAGGACGGGTCCGTGGATACCTGGTAGTCCAAGACGTGCTCGACGGCGTACGGATACGTGCCGTTCGGTTCTCGGAACGCGATACTCCCCGTGCCCGAGGTCTCCACGGTCCCGTTGAGGCGGACCGACCACGGCGTTCCGGAGGGCAGACCGCTTTCAGTGAATGTGACCGGGTAGACGATCTGGGACCACGCGACGGTCTCGTTGACCGCAGAGCCGTTGACGACGATCGTCTGGCCGGAGAAGAGGGTCGTCCACCCTGGAACGGGACCCGGTTTGAACAGGTAGCTCCCGTTCGGTTCCGTGAACGAGATCGCCTCCCCCGTCGAGAACATCAGGACGCCCGCCAGCGAGACGGACCAGTTGGTGCCGGCAGGCAGGCCAGTGTGTGAGAAAGTAACCGGATAGGCCGCCGGGCTCCACGCGATCACCAGCCCTGTCGGGCTACCGGCCACCCGGAGGGTACCCCCGTACGTCGTTGCCGACCAGCCGGCGATGCCGGAGATGGTGAACGGGAAGCTCCCATTGGGTTCGGAGAAGGCGAGCGTAGGTTGGGTGGAGCTCTCGGCCGACCCGCCCAGAGTGGCAGACCAGACCGTTCCCAGGGGGAGGCCGGTCTCGGTCAGAGCCACGGCATACCGGGCCCCCACTACCCAGTACGTCTGGACGATCCCGTTCCCATTGATCACGGTCACGTTGTTGGAGAACGGGTTCGCCACGTACACGAACCCGTTCGACGGGTCGTACGCGCCCCCGTACGGGTACGTCCCCACCCCGATGCTACCCACCACGACTGTCCCCGTCGTTCCATCGATCACCGTGACGTTGTCGCTCCCCGAGTTCAGCACGTACAGGTAGCCGCTCGAGGGGTCGTACGCCGACCCGAACGGGTAACTCCCCACCCCGATGCTCGACACGACGACCGTGTCCGTTGCTCCATTGATGACGCTGACATTGGCAAGGCCCATGTTCGCCACGTAGAGGTACCCGTTCTGCGGATCGTACGTGACCCCGTTCGGGTTGGACCCCACCCCGATGCTGGGTGCCACTACTGTGTTGGTCGCCCCGTTGATCACGGTCACATTGTTGGAGAGGTAATTCGTGACGTAGAGGAACCCATTCGCATCGTCATACGCGATCCCGATGGGCCGGGATCCTACCCCGATGCTCGGTACGACGACCTGGTTTGACGAGCCATTGATGACCGTGACGTTGTTCGATTCGAAGTTCGTGACATACAGGTACCCGTTGGAACTATCATACGCAATGCCTTGGGGACACGTCCCGGCCCCGATGCCGGGCGGGACGACCTGGTTGGTCGCGCCATCGATGACCGTGACGTTGTTCGAACCGTAGCCAGTCCCTGCGTTGCCGTTCGTCACGTAGACATACCCGTTCGATGCGTCGAACGCTACGCCGTAAGCGAAGGTCCCCGCGCCAATGCTCGGGACGACCACCGTGTCGGTGGAACCGTCGATGACGGTGACGTTGGCCTGGAAGCCGTTCGCCACGTACAGGTACCCGTTCGCCGGATCGTAAGCGATGCCTTGGGGACCCGAGCCGACGCCAATGCCCCCGACCACAACAGCGTCAGGGGCTCCGGCCACCCGCACAGTCCCGTTCGATCGGGAGCCGGTCGAGTCCCATCCAAGGGGACCTGCCGTGACGTACGGGTAGGTCCCGTTCACTTCCGAGAAGTTGACCGACGACGGAGCCATGGCGCCGACGGTCTGGCCGTTCAGCGTCACGTTCCACAGAGATCCGATGGGAAGTCCGGACTCGGCGAAGGTCACGTTGAAGCGAGCCTCAGAAGCCGCCTCGTTGGCACTGCCCCCCCTCCCGGAGGTCCGGCCCACCTCAGCCGGAACCGCCAGCCCGTGGTGACGGGTTACGCTTCCAGGGTTGTCCCCAGGGAAGAGAGCCGCGACGCCACGGACCGATTCGGTCGAACCGCCTCCTGGCCGCGATGTGAGCTGCGCTCCTGCGGCGGCCCCAGGGGATGGCGCGGAGTTCTGGGTCCCTTCTAGGGGCGGCGCCCAGTGGACCGGGAACGTCAGAGCGCACTGAAGGATGACGAAGATGACGCCGGCGGCCGCCGTCCTGAGACTCCAGGTCCCTCCGGTCCGGCTCGTGCCGAATCCGGGGGCGCGAACCTCGTCGTGGAGCATCGTCGAATACCAATCGTGGGGCCAGATATCCATTGCTTGGCTCACATCGCCAGGGCGCCTTCCGGGCCCCCCGGGGTACCCCAGGGACCAGCGACCTTCTGTGCGGGGACTCTATCGGTAACGGTACGCCTCCCGGACGTGCCTCTCGGCCAGCTCGCCCAGTGGAAGAGGGGGGGTCCCGGGGGGGTCGGCGGGCTAATCGCGGGGGGTTGGGTCGGGATCCGTCGCGGATGGCGGTGCCTTCCCACGGCGCCGGATGAGCACAACGACAACGACCGCCGCGACGACCATCGCCGCGCCCACACCGAGCAGGACGGCGAGGCCTCCGGAGAGTCCCGACAGGGCCGTGGCGGCGGGATCGACGATCAGGGTGACGTTCGCTCCGATCATCACCCCGGCGGAGTCCTGGACCGCTACGCTCAGATTCCAGGTGCCGGGGAACTCCGCGACGCAGCTCCCGGAGGCGGAGCCAGTCGGGCAGTCTTGAGAGGGGAGCACCTCCCAGCGGTAAGTGTACGGGGCCGTCCCATTGAGGACCGTGACACTGAAGCTGAACTCCTCACCAACGGTCACCTCGTCGGGGTTCACCTGGGGCACCAGGGCCATGGGCGGGTTCACCCTCAGCAGAAAGGTCAGGTTGATGCTCCCCCCGTTCCCGTCCGTGATCGTCCCGGTAACGTTCCAGGTCCCGGGCTCAGAGGGGGCGCATGTCCATGATGCGGAGTTCTGGGAAGAACACCCCGGCACCCCCGACCACCCGTAGGAGTAGGGGGTAGCTCCACCCACAGGGTTCACGCTGAAGGTGACAGAAAGGCCGAGGTCGATCGATGAGGCAGAGGACTGGCCCCCCGCGCTAAGGGAAGGACTCACCACGAGGCGAATGCTTTGACCGGTGGCGAGCAGCCCGTCCACATCCGTCTCGGTGACATTGATCTCGTAGGTGCCAGGGACCGTGGGGGAACAGATCAACTCGGGGGCGTCGACCTGAACGCAGTTCGTGGGAAGCCCAGACCAGTTGAAGCTGTAGGGACCCACCCCGCCGGTGAACTCGGCGCTCAGAGTAGTGGTCTGGTAGGCGTCGAGGTCCAGGGGGGATGCCGTGAGCGAGACAAACACGGGCGAGGGCACCACGGTCAACGTTGTCGAGCCCGACACAGCGAGTTCGAGGGCCCAATCCTCCACGATGTCCGAGATCGACCACCGTCCTGTCGAGGTCGGCGTGCACGTCAGAGTAGAGTTGGTCGAGAACCCGAAGTCGGAGGTTGGGTCGGCGCAGCCGGGCGGAAGAGCCGATGCAACCCCGCCCGTACCCAACCAGGAATAGTTGTACGGGGCTTCGCCCCCGCTGGCGTTTCCCGAGAAAGTGACCGGCTGTCCGAGGTCGAGGATCGACGGCGTGACGGTCGGCGTGTCCGCGACGAGCGCGTGGCGGACCACCGTGATCAGGACCGTCGTGTTGACGGACGCCCCCGTCGAGTCGTTCACCCAAAAGACGGGATGGAAGAGACCGGGAGACGCGTAGGTGTGGGAGACGTTCCCCGAGGCGTTCACCAGCTCCGGGGTTCCGTCTCCCCACGAGTAATTGATCTCGTAGGCCGGCGTTCCGCCAATGACCGTGAGGTTGAAGCTGACGTTCAACGGAGGCGGTCCGGAAACAGGCCCCACCCCGCTGAACACGTGCAGCGGCGACCCGTTTCCCCCCCTAGCGACTCCTGTCCCGGGCGGTGCGTCGGCTCGAAGGACGCTAGTGGGCGGGTCCGTGGCAGGACCTACGATTGGTACGCCGTTCAGGGCGTGGGAATCTGCGGTCGCCGGAGTGGGGGCGGACGCCGGAGAACCAGTCGACGTCGTTCCGCCTCGCAGAACAGTGACCGAACTCACGCAGCCAGCAGCCACTAACAGAACGGCCACCAAGAGAAACCGCGTACTGACCCGCGGACCCAAGAACTGGCGCATGAATTCTCGGCAAGGGAGGTCCGCCGGCTCTGTAAAGCTTCGGAGGCGGGCGGAACGCCGGGGTCTCCCTACTTCCTCGGCCTGGCGCGTCGCCTATTCTCGTGCCAAGTCCTCGGCCAGCCCGCGACTAGGACGCAGGCGGGTCTCGGGGGGGTCCGCAGACGCCGATGCGAACCGAATCAGGGCTGCCTCTTCCTATAGACGAAGAGGAGCACGACAGCCGAGGCGGCGATCACCCCGACCGTTACGATCGCGAGGGCGACCACCACGGCCGAGCTCGATGAGGCGTTGCCGGTCGGCGGCGGGACATACCGGGCCGTGCAGTTCAGAACGTGGACCAACAGCGTCTCCGAGTGGTTGGCCATAGCTCCGTCGGCGCCGGATGCCTCCAGAGTGACGGTCGTTCCAACGATAGCGGCGTAGGGAAACTCGTGGGTGGGGTCTGCTTGGTTGGATGCCGGACTTCCGTCACCGAAGTTCCATGAGTAGGAGTAGGGCGGGGCTCCCCCGCTGACGTTCGAGCTGAACGTAACATTGAACGGGGTGTCGCAGGTCGATGGAATCGGATAGGTGAAGTTCACCGACAGGGGTGGGATCACCACGCTGAAGTTGAGCGTCTGGGCTACGGCCTGCCCCTGGACCAAGACCGTTCCCGTCTGAGGAGCGACCGACCAGCCCGCTGGCGGCGTGACGACGAACGGATAGGAGCCGTTGGGCTCGCTGAATACCACGCTTGAATCACCGAAGCCCTCCTCCTCGGTCCCGTTGAGGGTCACCCAAAATGGATCGACCGGGGGCAGGGAAAGCGGTTGCAGACCCGTCTGGTTGAACATGACCTGATAGACGACGCGGGACCAGGCGATCGTCGCGTTGGCGGCGGAGCCGTTCACGACGATCGTCTGGCCGGAGAAGAGGGTGGTCCAGCCCGGGACAAGCCCCGGCGTGAACAGGTAGGTCCCGTTCGGCTCCTGGAAGGTTAGCGACGGCGTTGTCGACGCCTCCGTCGCGCCGTTGATCGTCCCCGACCATCCCAATCCCGCCGGCAGTCCGACTTCCACGATGGTCACGGCGTAGGTCGGAGGCGGGGGAGGGGGGCTGACTGTCAGCACAAGCGAAGCGTCGGCGAAGAATCCCGCGGAGTCCCGAACCGTCAGCTGGATCCGGTAGGTTCCTGCGACGCTCGGCACGCAGATCAGGCGGGAGACGTTCGACGATGTGCAGCCGGATGGGAGGCCGCCGTACGCATACTGGTAGGGAGGCGCCCCGCCTGCTGCGGTCGGGTCGAGCACGGTGGCGACTCCGGCCTCCACGGTCGAAGGACTGGCGTTGAACGACGTGATCACAGGGGCGTTCGCTAGGATGTAGACGTCCCCGGTACCATAATCCGGCACGAAGAGCGCCCGGTCCCACGGGTCGTAGGCGATCCCCTGAGGGTTGGAACCTACGGCCACCTGGGGGCCCGCGACGGACTGGTTCGTGGCGTTGATGACCGAGACGGTCCCCGAACAGGAGTTCGCGGAGTAGACCAGGTTGTCGATCGTGTCGATCGTGAGGGCTACGGGTCCGCAGCCGACCCCGATGGAACTTTTCACCACGGAGCCGTTCGATCCCGAGAGCACCGTGATCGACCCGGATCCGGAGTTGGCGACGTACACGTAGCCGTTGTTAGGATCAAACAGGAGGGCCGCCGGGTCCCCCCCCACGGTGGCGTTCGGTAACGCCGGGGCGCCCGTTGTGATGTTCAGGATGGCCACGCTGCCGGTACTCCAGTCGGCGACGAACAGCAGGCGGCTCTGGGGATCGTAGGCGAGCGCGTCTGGGTTCTGCCCCGCGGAAACGTTCGGGGGGAGGGTCGCGAGCGACGTTGAGTTGTAGAAGGTGAGGTTGTTCGAGAGCCCGTTCGCGACCACGACCTCTCCCACGTTGGCCGCCGCGGCCACCGCGATAGGTCCGTTCCCTGCAGGCAGGGTCCCCACCACCGAGGGGGATGCCGCGGAGGAAAGGACGGTGACGTTCCCGGAACAGTAGTTCGGGACGAACACCCGTCCAGTGGTCGCCTCGACAGCCGAAGTCTCGGGCCCGTACCCGGCGGTCACACGTCCCGCGGAGAACGGCCGACTGCTCAGGTTGAGCAGCAACAGGGATCCCGGCGACGCGCACGCGAACTGCGGGTCCGGGGTGGCGATGTCGACGAGCCCGGTCGTCGGATCGAAGTTGGCCTGAAGCATCGTGAAGGTGGACGGGATGCTCCGTTGCCAGATGGTAAGATTTCTGGCGTAGATCGCGGCGATGCTCGAGTCGCCCTGGTTCACCCCGAAGACCACGCCGTTGGCGGGATCCAACACTAAGGAGACCAGCTCGCCCCCCGTCGGGAGGGGGGACCCGATCCGATTCCCGCGATCCAGGAAGACCGGGGTCAGCCCGCTGCCGTAACGACCTACGAGGAGGCCGTCGTTCAGCGGGTCGAACAGTACGGAGATCGGTCCCGGGATCGGACCGACGCCTGAGCCCACGAACGACTCGGTAGAGCTGTTGATCACGGAGATGTTGTTCGAGTCCTGGTCGGCGACGTAGATGTACCGATTTTGAGGATCATACGCCAGCGCGGTCGGCGCGCTGTCGTTGAAGGAGCGACCGCCCACGGATAGGTGAGCCACGACCGCCTCGCGCGTCGTGCTGATGACGAGGACCTCTTCGGTCGAATCGCACGTGAGATAGAGGTCGGTGGTGTCAGGATCGAAGAGCAGCGCCCCGGGGCCCCCACAGACCGTGATGTTGTCCTTCAGGGCCACGCCAGAGGTGGTGTTGACCACTGTGAGGTTGGAGGAGCAGAAGTCCGCCACGTAGAGCATGTGGGCTGGGGAATCGTACGCCAGGGACTCGGGGCAGGACCCGACCGCGATCACTCCCTGGACGGTGTCGCTGCTGGCATTGATGACGGCCAGGCTGTTCGAATTGGGTTCGGATACGTAAACAGCCCCGTTGTCGGAATCGTAGAGGGGGTCGGTTGGGTCGTCGAAGTACCCATATTCATTCGGAGGAAGGTTGACCGTCCCAAATCCCCTCCCAGAGGTCGCTGAGTAGACAAAAACGGCGCTGCCTCCGTTCTCGCCCACGAAGATCCGCTGGTTCGTCGGGTCCAGCGCCGCGCCCTCGAATTGACCGGGGATCGCGAAGGCGGAGCGGCCCGGAATCGTGCTGTCGTTGAACGGCAGGAAGGTGTAGGCCACCTTCGAGAGCGCCCTGGCGACCGTGGGAGCCAACGCCGCGAGGGATGACCCTCCGACTGGCGGACCCTGCGCCGCGCTCAGACTCCCCCGCGAAGAGTCTCCGGAGACGAGCAGCCCCCGGCCTTGAGACGTCAGAGGCCCCTCTAGGCCCGCTCGGCTAGGCGCAACGTGGTCCCCCGTGGCCGAATGCAGTGGGTTGGGGCCGGGGGCGAGAAGCACGCACGCGATGAGCGCCGCCCCTACGATCAGCCCAGGATGCGTACGACGTAGCCGCAGACCCCCCACCCCCAACGCGCAAAGGGCTCAGGGCGGCATAAACGGCACCGCGGGCGTCCGAACTCTGCCCGCCGCCTGAGCCCCTCGTGGAGCAGCGGGTGCTCAGTGTGCTTCTTCGCTCGGAAGGGGCGTGCCCTCCCGGGCGCGGGTCTCGGCCAGCCCGTCCACGGGGAGAGGGGGGGTCTCGCGGGGGTCAGGCGCCTCCTCGGCGACGCCGGAGGGCGGGACTCCGTGCCGGAGGTGCTGGGGCGTGATCCCGAACCGCGTGCAGAGCCGCGCGGCACGCGCCGGGTCGCTCAGTAGGGCCTCCGCGGCCCCGGGCGACCGCGCGATCGCCGCCCGGGCCGCCTTCACCCGCCCGCGGAGGTCCGCGAGGTGCCGCGCGGCCGCGCGCTCGTCCGCCTCGCGGGAGTCGTCCGGGAGGCCGCTGGTCACGTCCGCGAGCGAGAAACGGCGCAGTTGGGGCTCCGGGGCGTCCTCCTCGCGGGGGATCGCGACGCGGGACTCGAGGCGGGAACGCGACCCGTCATGGACCCGCCGTCGGGGGGTCCACTGACCCGGGGCGGGGGCCGGCCGGGGGCCCTCGGGAGGCTCCGGACCTGCCGGGAACGAGTCCAGGGCGCGCACAAGTTGGACGGGGAGGCCGAGGTCTCGCTCGACCTGCGCGCGGGCGGTGGGCGGCAGGGACCCGTGCCACGCGTGGGAGAGGGGGTCCCACCGCAGGCCCATCCCGCGGAGGACGTCCCGCACCTCGTACGTGCGGTCGCTCCCCGCGATCCGGACGTGGACCGCGTTCTGCGGGGCAGTCGATGGCGAGTTCGGCGGGGAAACGGTTCCGGTGGCGCTCGGCGCGCTCAGCGCGGTCATCGGCGCGAAGCGAGCGCGCAGGCCGCCGAGGGAGCGGTCCGAGCGACCGAGGCGGCCGTGCCCTCATGATGCTCGCGTCGGCGGCAGGCCCGGCGCGACCTTCATGAAGGGAGCGCGCGGCCGATGACACGACCGCGCTGAGCGCAATCCGGGACGGACGGAGTCCCGACGAGAACCTAAAGCCAAGATGCGGGAATCCAGACCCGCCATTCGATGAGTGACTCCGAGACGGGAGAGGGGCCGGTCGGTCCCACGCGACTTTGCCGCGAACTCCTGGAGACGTGGGACTCCCTGTTCTCCAAGACGGTCGACCCGACCCGGCCAAACCGTATGGGCGGGATCCTCGATGGGCTCAACGCTCCCGTTCACAGCCCCAAGCAGATCCTCGAACTTGGGACTGGCCCCGGGCCGCTGACTGCAAGGATTCTGAGGCGACTTCCCGACGCGCGAGTAGTCGGGATTGACACGGACCCGGTGCTCCTGCGGGTGGCCAGGCTGGCGCTGCGCCCGTACGGGAGCCGGGTCAAGCTTGTCTTGGCCGATCTGCGGCAGAAGGGCTGGGCGACGGAACTCCCGGTCCAGCGCTTCGACGCCGTCGTCTCCTCGCTGACGCTGCACTGGCTCGGACGGGAAGAGATCCGTGGCATCTACCGGGAAGCGCGCCGCCTCCTCCGCCCGAACGGGGTCCTGCTGAACGGGGACTACCTTCCGTCGAGTCGAATACTCCGACGACCCGCTGCAGAGGGGACTGAAGCTCAGGGATCGGCCGAGGCGGCTCGTCTCGAAGCGACGCTTCAGGCGTTCAAGCGGGGCTGGAGGATGTGGTGGGACACGGTGAGAACCGAGCCCACCCTGAGCGCCGCGATCCAAGAACGGCGGATCCGGATCCCCGGCAGCATCCCGCCGAGGCGAACCAGCGGACCCGAGATCCCTGTGCCGGTGGAATCTCACCGGATGATGTTACGGGCTGCGGGGTTCCGTCAGACGCGTGTGACCTGGCAGGCGGGGGAGATGCGCGTCCTGAGGGCAGTCCGATGATCGGCCGCGTCCATGATGGCGTCTGCCTACCCACGCGCCTTGTTGCTCTTCGCCGCGATGTTCGACGCGATCTCACCGACCATACGCTCCACGGACCGGGTCGCGTCCAGCCCTATTCCGTGGGCGAACCGGTTGGTCTTCTCGTAGACTTGCCGGGCAGCCTCGGACCCGTGCGGAGCGCTCCGCCCGGCATCGCGTTCGACGCAGACCGATAGCGGTGCGTCCAGCGTGAAAACGTAGTTGCGATAGGGCAGGCGACCGATGAGGTCGTCGATCTGCTCCCTCCAGTAGAAGTTGCCGTCGAAGATGACGGGCGTGCCATTTGCCAGGTGGTTCGCGGCTCGGCCTGCTGCAAACCTGTTTGCGTTCAGGAACTCGGAGAGCTTGCCCTCATCCCAGAGGCCCTCGTCATCGAGGATTTGGTCGATCGAGATGTACTCCGCGCCCAGCTCCTTAGCCAGCCGGAGCGCGACGGTAGTCTTGCCGACACCCAGTGGGCCCCGGATGATCACGAAGTAGCCTGACATGCCAGTCCGGTCCGCGGTTCCCCCAGGCATGCCCCAAGCCATCAATCCTGACAAGAGGGTGGTGAACGCGGGGAAGGGCGCGCGCGGGCGATTGCTATCCCTGCTCGCGAGAATGCTTGTCCGCTTCCGCCAACCACCGCTGGCGGGCTTCTTCGATCTCGGCAGGGGTTCCGACGGCGTCGTTGCGCTCTCCTCGTCCCTCCCCGCGGGGTGGCGGGTACGCGATCCACCGTGCGACGAGCACGCCCAATCCGACCACGATCCCAACCCCGCCGAGGTCCCAAGGGGTCTTGTCGCCGAAGTAGGGCACCGCGGAGAACGCCGCGGCCTGAATGAATGTCTGGGACACCGAGGAGAGGGCCACACACTGCCCGTAACCGGCCCCGCACTGATAGGTGCCCGCGGCGACGCCGAAGTTGCCGGAGACCGGGTCGTATGCGACGGGGCCCTCCAGATCGGGCAGGCTTCCTGCCGTTGCGACCTGGGTATCCTCGGTGGCGTTAACGACAACGAGCCCGCCCACGTCGGTGAAGAAGACCTGGCCGCTGGCCGGATTCAGGAACCCATAGTACAGGTCCCCCGAGTGAGGGACCTCGGCGACGGTGGACAAGGTGGACGCGTTCAGAACGGTGATGTTACCGTACGTAGTGATGAAGACGCGATCCACCGCGGGATCTTCCACGATCGTCCTGGCCCCGACCCCCACGAAGATGGACGCAAGGACGGTCCCGTTCACCGGGCTTATGCTGAGCAGAGTTCCGTTCAGCGAATCGGTGGCCAGTAGACTCCCGCTCTCTGGATCGTACAGGAGAGTGTCGGCGTTCCCCGGGAGGGATACATTTGCGGTGACCACCATGCTGGTCGTGTTGACGGTCAGCAGGTGCCCACTCAACGAGTCGTAGAACAGCTGGTGCTGGGCCGCGTTGCTGGCGAACGTTCCCCAGTAGTCGTTGGTCCCGATCGAGACGTTCGCGTACGGAACGAGGGTGCTGGCATTGATCTCGGAGATGGAACCGACCTTCCCCCAGCCTCCTACAGTGAAGATGGCCGGACCGCTCCCGGGGTAGTACAGATCTTGGACGTACGTTCCTACCTGATGCCAGGACACGGACGGGATGGAATACTCGCCGAAGGGTACCACATAGCCGGCATCCTGAGCCCCGTCCTCGACGGACGCCACGAATGCGTGGAGGGGCGCGACATAGATCCAGTCTATGATCTGACCGGCCGGCCAGCTGGTCAGTTCGTGGGGGGCCGGCCCGGGGGAAATCTGTACGACCCGGGTCGGCGGGCGCTCTGCGGCCCCCCACTGGCTGCCTTCGAAGGAGCCAACGACCGCGCCCGCCCCCGATAGAACAATGATGGCGGCGCCCGCGTAGGCGAACAGACGGGCTCGTCGGGCACGCGCTTCGGGCCTCATCCTGCTGGGCGGTTCCGTGAAACCGCAGCCTCCCGTACTCCGAACCGCTATGTCAAGGATCCTGAACCCCCGCCGGCACCGGCCAAAAGGGTGGTGAACGCTGGGAAGGGCGCGCGCGGGCGGATCCGGTGGAGCGGGTGGCACCTGGCATATGTCCGCCTTGAAGTACGTGAGCTGCAATCTAGCCCTCGGAGGAGCACCACGTCGGCCCCCGCTGAACCTTCCGCCGGCGTCGACCAGCGCCCTCCATCTCCGCCGGAACCCACCACAAAGACCTACGTCCTCCGACCGGGTTCTCTCGAAAGGTCGACGTCTCTCTGGTGGATCCTCCCGCCGACATTCGTGTGGATTGGCATCGCAGCAGTCGCCGTAGTCGGCCACCTCATCTTTCCAGGAGCGTCCATCGGAGGAGCGCTTCTCAGTGTCCTGTTGGTTGACCTCGCGCTGACCTCGGCCTGGGCGGCGCTCATCCTCGGGACTCAAAACGAGAAGGATACCGAGCGAGGCGATGGCACAATTGACCCCCGCGGGCGCCACGAGTTCTGGCGGTCCCGGACCGTGGCGTGGGATCTGCTCGCAGTAGGCGCTGTGGGGACTGTTCTAGTTGCATTCCTCATGGTCGGTCCCGCAGCCGTTCTTCCAGGGGCTGACGTCCCATTGGTCGAGCTCGCGGTTCTCGTGCTGACCATCCTGGTCCTGGCGACATTCTCGCGCTACGCAGCGATGTCGTTCAACACGGACGCCGCTCGGATGGTCCAAAAGCTTGAGGAACTCTCGGTCGCAGAGGGGGAGGCACGACAACGAGACACGGAGAAGGTCTCGAACCTGTTCACGGCGCAGACTGACAGAATCGTAGCCAAGGCTGACGCCCAAATCGAAGCCACAGCCCTCGGACTTTCCGCGGCGACTAGGCAGCTTGAACGCGTGGCGACGGCGATCGAAAAGATGACCAAGCTCGACGAAGAGGCGAAGGCTGCTGCAGCGGAGGCAGCCCGTCTGCAGCGGGAAGCCCTTGACCAAGCGAGGCGCCGGGAGGAGACTCAGCTCGCTGAGGTCGCAAGACAGGCCGCAGCGCGATTGATGGCGATTAGGCCCGCCGTCGTGGTACGGATTCGGTTCGAGGGGATCATTTTTCACAAGATCTTTCTCGACGTCTTTAACGACGGGTTTGATGGCGTCGGGCTGGAGGCAGCTGTCCAGATTGGACCGGGGGTGTTCAGATTCACTTCGGCAACGCTCGGCTCCAAAGCGACGCGCTCGTTTGAGGTCACTGACGTGACAAGAGTCCCGGCCGAGGCGCAGATTCTCGTAAGAGTAGGGCTGCGCGACGTCGACGCGAACCCGTACCTCTTCCTCGTCGGACCGTTCCGCTATGTCCGTGACGTGGGATGGTTGAACCGGACGAAGTCCCTTTTCGTTGATCCGTCTTCCTGGGTCACCGGAACGGTTTCCGGCCCGGGCACTCGGTGAGGCCGGGCGCGAAACCGTCGGGGCCGGGAGGCATCGTCACGCTCTTGGGTAGGCCAGACGGAACGCGGAGCTCCGCACCGTAGGGAAGTCATCCAACTGGATCCGCGTTGCCTCGGGGTCCTTCAGGCGCTCCAGATGGTCGATCAGGGACCGCATCAGGTCCGCCTCCGCCTGGGAGGCGGAGGTCGCGTGCACCAGCACCTGCGGGAACCCCTCCGCGATCCCGAGGAAGGACGGGGCGTCGCCCTCGTGCTCCCGCACGTCCAGGACGCGCAGGCGGATCTCGAACACGACGTCCCCCCACCCCACGGATGGCGGGCGGCCGGGCTCAGACCGGCCGCCCGCGGGCCACCACGTCCCCGAACGATGGGCCCTCGAGCCGGTCGCGGAGCTTCTCGTGCAGGGCCCGCAGGGCGATCACCTTCGCCTCGAGATCCTCCAGGATGACGCGGTTCACCCGGGCGCGGAGCTGTGCCGCGGTCTCGCCCTCCCGCGCGTAGTCCGCGAAGGCGCTGCGCGCGCTCTCGAACTGGCCCGCGTTGAACACGAGCTGGCCGGACGCCCACGGGCGGCCCGCCTGGGGGCTCGGGGACGCGTCGGAGTCCGCGTGGGCGGGGTCCGCGGCGTGTGCAGGAGGCTCGGACGTGTCCGGCGCCTCGATCTCGTGGGCGGGGGCGCCCACGGCGCTCGCGGGGATGAACCCCGGCACGTCCTCCGCGAGCTTCCGCGCTGGCCGCCGGTTGAATGGGCTCCCGAAGTCGGGCGAGTGCTCGCGCAGGTAGGCGGGGTAAGGCCGCGGGGCGCCGAAGTCCACGACGTAGCGGACCTCCGGGTCGCGAGGGATCGGCTGGCCGCAACCGCAGGCGCATTTGCGGGGGAAGCGGTTGCCGGTCACCGTCCGCAGGCGGACAGGCGCGATGGGGGAGGTCGGCGGGGGCGCACGTTGGGTCGGAAGGATGCTGGAGGGCATCGCGTCACCTCGCCCGAGAGAGGTGACGCGAGGATCGAAGCCGAACTACCCCAGCGCTGGGGGCATCTCAGAATGGGCTCGCTCAGAAGGCACCGGCCGTGATGGTTCCTTGGCCGGCCTAGAGTGTTTGGGTCGCCTGAGTGAGGACAGTTGCGGTTGTGCTCGTCCACGTTCCGCTGCAAGTCACCTTGACCGTCGGAGTTGTCGAGGCCTGCACGAGAATTGTCTGGAAGGCGTTGCTAGTCCCGTGCAGACTATTGGCCGTGATTGCCAAAGACCTGGCCTGGCCGTCCCAATCGGTCCACGTCAGCGTGTAGGTGACAGTGCCCGTCGTACTGTTGTACGCAGAGACCTCCAAAACCATCCCAACGCGATAGGCCACGTTGACGATCGGTGAAACGTTTGGAAGGTTCAGGGCGGATGCGTCCGCTGCTGTCACGCTCCTGTTGTCCCCGACCGCGTAGACGAGGTCTTCGAGGGTACCGCCGGTCTGATTGATAACGTTCCGAGCAAAGAGGTCGCTCGGCCCATACAAGTAGACTATCCCTCCTTGGAGCTGAATCCCCGCGGAGATGCCTGACCCAGCGACCGCATTTCGGAAGTCACAACTTCCTTCGAAGATGACCCTGAGCCCCCCACCAGACCCGTTTAGGATCCACGTGTTCGCCGCGCAGCCGCTCGTCCCTACTGTGACCCCTCGGAAGTCTATGACCCCGCCTGTCGCGTTCATGCCCCCGGTTGTCCATGTAACATCTTGGACTACGACCTTTGAGGATCCCGAGGTGACAGAGAGTTGATTCGTCGCGGTCCCCGCGAGCTCTCCGGATTGAATCTTGAACGAGGCGCCCCGAGCGTTGAACACCGGCGTGGCACCCGCACGCGAGTAGAAGTCGATGAAGTTGTGGTTCCCCCCCATCTTTCCGTCAACGACCGGCCCACTTCCAGCGTTCTCCGCGGTGATGAACCTCCACTCCCAGTCGTTGCAGTGCCCTGAAATGTCATTGATTCCGATTCCGATTGCACCTCCCGGTGTGTTTGCAAAGAACTGGCAACGCTCTACGAGGCAGTGCTCGGTGTCGTGTGTGCCCCCGTCGCACTCAATCGCATAGACGTGATCAGCCGAGGCGCTGTTGGTATTGTCGAGGTAGCAGTCGGCCATTCTCAGGTCACGAGTGCCCTGCACGAGCACGAGCGCCCCCCCACCTGATCCACCGGCGCTGCCAATGATTGCGATCCCATCGAGGACCGTTCCACCGGAGTCCGTGTCATTTCCGATCAGCACAGCGTAGGCTGCCGTACCGGTCCATGAGATGTAGCTGGTGGGCGGCGACTTGTACTGCGAGCCGACCTTGTACACTTCGCCCCCCACCATGTCCGACCACAGACGGATACTACCGGGGACTATGATTTGGGAGGTTACCCCAAAAGTGCCGTTTGCAATCAACCTCACTGAGAGTCCGAGGGGGGCAGCAAAATTGAGCGCCTCCTGTATGCCGCAAGTAGTCGTCGCCGCGGTATCTGGGCCGAAGTCGGCGCCGTTGTTTGCGATGCTGGCCGCCGGTGTGGAACTCAGTCCGATGGCGGATACACTGACGTACGGCCTTCCGTCGATCGATGTCCACGGGACTTGTGGGTGGATTGCGACTCCGACGGTGGCGTAGTCAGTGTTCGCAGTAACTATCCTGGAAGGCGTGGTGGAGCCGGGAGCTCCGACAATCTGTTGGCTGGCCCATGCAGTGGTTCCGGTCGGCGGGGCGTTAGGGTAAGTGATTCCTGTCTGGCCTGCCCCCCAGCTTGAGAATGTCGCGCCTGTGTCGCCCCCGAAGAAGAGCAGTAGATCGCTTGCCTCGACGGTCGTCAGGGTTGTGCTTTCGGTGCTCGTCCCTACCCCGAACGTCGCTGGGCCAGTCACGTCGAGGTCGCCTTCGTTCAGTATCTCAATCGCGACAAGTTCCGCTGCGGTGGACCCGGACAGATTGTTCGCGGTTACGGTGAAGGCGGCCGAACCGGTGACGGGGTAGGCTCGTCGCCACACCCACATGTAGAGGTACGTGAACATCGTCAGTCGAACGCTTGATTCTCGCAACAAGTTGTACGTCCCATTCTGGGAGTCGATAAGCTGCGGAGTCGCCTGCCCCAGCCCCGCGGTAAGGACGACCTGCACGTAGACGCTTGCGCCACCTGTCACCGTCTGCGCATTCGTCATCAATGAGGTCACGCTTGTACCACTTTTGTTCTGAACTGTGCCAACGGAGGGTGAGACGACCATTGACCCGGGAAGCATCTACGTGTAGATAAGCCTCGAAGTAGAAGGTTCGGGCCGGATGCGTTTGGGCCGCGAAAAGACCATTAGCACATGATCGGGGCTGCCACCAACCTGCAGTTTCCGCCATCTCCCCGTTGGCTTGCCGGTCCAGCCGGACTGCCACACGGTCCTGCCCAATCTCGAGAGCGGTGGGTCGGAATCGGGTGCCGCTGGGCGAGATTGCACACCGGTCGCCACTCCGGCGCTCCGGCGTCCGCCATCCTGCCTCCTGGGAAGGATGCACTGCGGTGTCGACCTCGATTGGCCAGCGATTCGGATCGCACAGGTGGCGGCGCGACAAGCCTCGGTGGACCGGGCGGATTCGGACCGGGCTCGCTTACGGTCGTGACGACAAGGTCATGGGACGGAAATGCCTCCATAGCGGTGGGAGACCTGCACCTCAAGATTCCGAAGTGGGAATCTCGCGACCCCAACCTCCTCGCCAAATTCAGAGGACAGATCCAGTTGCAATCTGTCCGCGTATGGCTCGTCGGGCCGGCTGACGGTTCCGATTATCGCACGCCCTCCGTCTGTGACGCAAAGGAATGGGTAGACGCCTCGACGGACCAGTTCTCTGAAGAACACCTCGGGTCGCCGTCCGCCTCGGAATCGAAGATGAACCAGGGATAACCCCTCTATCGGCTTCCCTTGCGGCGAAGGTACCTTCCTGAGGTCCGGAAAGACTCGAGCCTGCACATGCCTGGATTCGACCAGTCTTCGGAGCCTCCGGGGCAACGGGGGTTCGCCACGAGGGGGGCGATCTCCAGGAGCCGCGGCCCGCCATCCCTGGTTGATCTCGCGCACAGCGGATCGCTTCCGAGCAAGCCCGAGCGAATCCAAGGTTTGTGCAGAATGCGGACCCACCCCTGGCGCGGATTGGGGGTAGCTTAAGGTCGGCAGCAGTCCAGTCCATTGCGACCAAAAACCTTCGAAGTCGAAGTACACCGGAACGGTGGGCCCGCGCACGTCGGCGCTGAGAGTGAACTGCAGCTGGAGCCCTTCCTCGACCCCGCGGGGTTTCGGACCCAGGAACACCCCCAACAAGGACTCGTTCGATCTCCAAAGAGTAGTAAGGGACGGATCGGCCGCCCAAGCGGCCACTACGTCATCAGAGCGTTCGACGAATGTGCTGCCGACGATTAGTGTGAGATACGGCATACCGAGTTCCGCTCCGTCAGGGACAAAACGCCGGAACACCCACCCTTCTGCGAACGCTCGGCGACGGATTTCCTGGTAGGTTCGCCGGGGAACACCGATCCGCGCGAGGCGCCTTGACAAGTCTTCGGCCGTGGAGGCTAGCAACGACCGCAAGACAATCGCTTCGGCTGCTGTGAGTGAGCGCATGGGTGAGGCGTCAACCGTGCCGGTTGCCTGCTGGCGCGCAACTCCAAAGCCTTTTCCAGCTCTCTGCCCGGTAAACCCTCGAGGAGCGACTTTGCGAGGCGCTCCAAGACTTGGAATCGGGCACTGCTGGACTTACTTGGTCGCTTAGTAAACCCAATGTCTTGCGCAATCTACCGCGTGTTTCTTTGCGCCAATCGTCAAGAGCCAATCAGCCCTCCCCCCCGCGTGTCACCTCCGCGGCCTATCCCAAGTAGAGAGAACCTTCGAGTACGCGAGGGGCCGAGAGCAAGCTGTCACTTGCAGCGATTCACTCGGGCACGACGGTCGAGCCGACTATGGCGAGTAATCGGAGTGGCTCTCACGATGATCATCGCGGTGCTCGCGCCTACTCTGCTTCTAGCAAGCACAAACGCGGTGCGATTCGCCGGCTTGGGCGGCCAACCCTCCGCCCCGCTGGTGGGCGACATGATGGGCCAGGCCGTTTTGCGAAACTTCCCTCAAGCCGCGACTTACACTCTCACTTTCGGCGAGGGCGGCCTTCCATCGGGGACGAACTGGTCCGTTACTTGCAATGGAACGACCATTGCCTCTACCGCACCACAGATCAACTTCACGGAGTCGTCCGGAAACTACTCTTACAGCGTGGGTCCCCTGGCCGGATTCGACGCTAACCGATGGTCCGGATACGTCCTTGTCCAGTCCTCCAACACATTCCAAGGCATCTTCTTCACCCCCCATGCCTACGCCCTGACGTTCGCAGAGACAGGCCTGGGCGCGAACCTGACGTGGGCTGTTTTCATTGGAACGCAGCACCAATACAGCATGGCTCCGAACGTAACGTTCGTTGAGCCCAACGGCTCCTACACGTTCTCCATCGCCGAGCAGGGGTCGTACATCGTTACCCCATCGTCAGGCACGGTCAACATCACGGGCTCTAACGTAACCGTCAACATCAGTTTCGTGTCCGACGCGGTACCGACCTACACGGTCACGTTCACGGAATCCGGGCTGCCCGGCTCCACCCTTTGGGAGGTCTACCTGAGCGGAGCCACCGGAGGGTCGACGTCCTCCACCATCCGCCTCAATGTGTCCAATGGCTCGTACTACTACGTCGCCTACACAACGTTCTTCCCCGGCACCGTGAACTGGATCTCGAACGACTCCACCGGAAACGTAACCGTGTCAGGATCGAACATTTCGATCGTGATCTACTTCTACGCTGCCCCCTACACCGTCACATTTGTCGAAGCCGGGCTGCCTTCTCCCGGCCTCTTCGAAGCCGCTCTCGATGGGCTGGGTCGGGCGGGTGCGGGGACCGTGTCCTTCGCGGAAGCCAGTGGCTCCTTCCCGTACCAAGTCTTTCCGGCCGATGGTTTGTACCCCTCGCCCGAGAACGGGACCGTGGTAGTGAACGGTGGAGACATCTCCGTCGAGATCAACTTCGGGCCGCCGAGCTCTCCTGTTGTGTTCACGGAGTCCGGACTGCCCGCCGGGACCAACTGGTCAATCGATGTGAACGGCACCACGCGTTTCACGACCGCAACCTTCCTCACCTTCTCCCTCACCGACGGAACCTACAACTACTCGGTGCCGAGCGTACCCGGTTTCGCGACCCCCACCCCAGGTAGTTTCACCGTCGCAGGGGGCCTCGTCTCGGTCCTCGTCAACTTCACCCAGGACGTCTTCTCGCTCACGTTCCATGAGAGCGGGCTCCCTCCCGGGACCGACTGGGGTGTCGTTATCGGATCGGAGACGGAGTCTGGAGCCTCCTCAAATCTGACGTTCTACCTTGCCAATGGGGTCTACGGATTCCTCGTCATCGGGATCGCGGGCTACGTGTACACGACGTCGAGCCCCGCGGTTGTGGCCGGGGCGCCTTCAATCGTATCGGTGGCATTCTCTCTCCAGACGTACCCTATCGTCTTCGTCCAGTTCGGGCTCCCAGCGGGTTCCAACTGGAGCGCCACCGTAGCCAACAAGACCCTCGGCGTTAACGAGACACAGAGTTCGGTCTCTGACTCGATCACCTTCTTCCTTCCGAACGGGACCTATTCCGTCGGGTTTGGGCTTCCGCCGGGATTCCAGATCAACTCTACGGAGTCCGAGTTCACCGTAGCCGGCGGGGGCGATCACAGCGTCCCGGTCTCCGGGACGCCACCGGGTACGACTCAACCGCCAGGCAAGTCCACCCCCACCTCGCGGGCCAGTACCGGTCTCGCGGACGCGACGATCCTGGAGATCGGGTTGGTCATCGCCGTCGTCGCCGTTCTCGCAGTCCTTCTTGGCCGGAGGTCCCGCCCTCCAGGCACGATGCCCGCCTCCGACCCTCGATCCCCGTACTACCCGTACTTCGTAGCCGTTCGCGAAGAGCAGGATACTTCTCACCCTCCGACCCCCTGAGTCCATTGGCCGGCCCTCCCACGGGAAGGCATGGGTCGGACGAGGATCCCCTGCGATTCTGACCGCGCAGCCCCTACTCACGCGTCGGAGTCCGCGTGGGAGGGGTCGGGGGCTGCGATAGGGGGCGACGACGCGTCAGGCGATTCGATCTCGTGGTCGGGGGCGCCCACTGCGCTCGCGAGGATGAACGCGGGCGTGCCCTCCGCGGGCTTCCGCGCCGAGGGACGGTTGAACGGGCTCCCGAAGTCCGGCGAGTGCTCGCGGAGGTAGGCGGGGTACGGGCGCGGGGCCCCGAAGTCCACGACATAGCGGACCTCGGGGTCGCGGGGGATCGGTTGGGCGCAGCCGCAGGCGCACTTCCGGGGGAAGCGGTTCCCGGTGACGGTCCTCAGACGAGATGAGGTCGTGGGGTCGGTCGGCGAAGGGCGTTCGGCGTTGCGGTACCGGATGCTGGGTTGCATCGTGTCACCTCGCGAACGCAGGGTGACACGATGCGGAGGGACTCTGTGGTGCCTTCCGTGCCTGGCCCCGGGGGGGAGACTTCGAACATCGGACCACACCACTCGCGGCATTGAGCCCAGTGCGACGCCGCTATCGGCTGCGAAGGAGGTAAGTCTGGCGATTTGCGAGGCTTAATCTTGCTATGCACATTGGTAAGCCGGCGAAACTCACTCGATGAGGGATTCTAACGAACGCCGAGTCTGGCTCGATGCGGAGAAGATCCCCGCAGATCTGTTCGATCGGCGCTTCGTACCTCCACCCGGAATCGACCTACCGCCACGACGGAGTACCCTTCTTCTCGGGACTCGCGGTGTTGGCAAGACTTCCCTGTTGAAGTTCCTGGAGAGGCCCGAACTCTCTGGAGAGAGCGTGGCTCTCTCAATCGACCTGTACGGGAGCCTGGCCCACATCGGCCGCGACGCTGGGATCGGAGCTTGGGAACAGGATGTCGACGAACGAACGACCGACCTCGTTCAGGGTAAGACGAGTGCCACCCTCGCATGGAAACTCGCCGATGAAGTTCAACGACGCGGCTTCACACCCGGCCGTGACCTGCTCCAAGCTTGTATCCCTGAGTCGATCGAAGTAGGCCGAAATGGATCTTCCAGTTCCCTTGCCAAGAGAATCCTCGATGAGCCTCTGGAGTCGTTTGCCGGGATTGCCAAGGCGAACCCACTCCGCGAGTTCGTGAACGATTTCTCCAAGCGCATTTCGGAGCGCGGGAAGGAGGTCCGGGTACTCCTGGACCGGGCGGACATGGTGTCACCAGCTGTCTTGTCCCCCATAGTCTCACTCCTCGACCAGTCCGGGAGCTACACGTGCGTTCTGGCATCCCGGCCGGGGCACGGTTACCCCACTGATGTGTTCGGCAGCACGATCCCACGGGATCACTTCGATGTGACCTATCTCGGGGCCAATCCTGAATCCGACCAATGGGCCGAGTTTGTGCGCACCGTCCTCGCGAAAATATTCGGCCCTGAACTGGAACGGGTTCCTCCGGAGGTCCAAGACTTCCTCATCGGTTTGGGCCGAGACTCGATACGGACCACCATTGACCTGTCGGACAAGTATCTCTCATTTCGCTCCGAAGATCGCGTCCTGGCCGTTCGAAATGCTGTCGAAAAGGTTCGCGTGGAGCAGCTCGGGCAGACGGAGGAGCCCCTCCGCGGATTCCAAGACGAGTTTCGTCGGCTGATTTCAGACCTTCGAAAGCAGGCCACGAGCAAGGGAACCGAAGCCTTGGCAGGCCCGATAGAAGTCACCCTGAAGTCAGGCCAAAGCTCTACCCTCGCGGATCCCAGCGCCGAGGTAGTCGGCCTTGTGGATCGCGCGATGAGATCAGGTGCGTTCTGCCTTTCAGGCGCGCACAACTGGACTCCCAGCCGGACGCCAACAACCTTTGTCGTAGCCCCCATCCTTACTTGGAAGTACACAGACCCATTCTGGAGCTTCCGTGCGGGCGCGACTCCGACTCGCGTCCCCCTGACGGAGTCTCAACTACTCCGCAGCTTCGGCGGCCCAGCAAAGAACCTCGTCATCTTCGTCGCGTATAATTTCGGGAACCCTAAGAGCGAAGACTTCAGAAAGGCAATCGAGAGCCGCATGAAGCGGGCGCAGACACCCGCGCAGTTCTCGAAATGTGAGGTCGTCGATGGACATGGCGAAGGCGGGCGCGTTTGGGCGCACGGGATACGTGACCGCCTAACGAAAGCCAGGGTTGTTCTCGCCGACGTCACGACTCCACGCCACGAGATCTACTTTGAGTCAGGGCTCGCGCACTCGATCGGAAAGACCGTGGTCTTCGCAGTCGGCGACGAGAGGAGCGGCGCCGTTCTGCCCGACTGGGTCCGGAAGTACCATGTCGAGACCTTTGGATCGACCACCGGAATGGCCAGCCTGATGAGAACGATCGCTCGAGAGATCGCCCCGGGCCGCCGACGGAGGCCCCACGAACTTTCGGCATCTATACCTGGTACGGCGGTTTGGATCCGAAGATTCGCTTGGAATGGATTGGCGGTCTCCCAATTCAAAATGGCGATCGAACAATCGTTCCGCTGGACATCTCCGCGGATCTTCGACGATGTCAAGGATCATGAGGAAGTCATTGCGACTGCACGCGCAGCCCAGCTGGTTGTCGTTTCCCTCGACGGAACCAAGGACGATCTGTTGATGTACTACATCGCAGGTCTTGTTTGCGGAGCCCCTAACACCACGGAGGGCGACCCTCTACCTCGCCTACTGGTCGTCGTAGCCGATCCGTCAATGTGCGATTCGAATTCACGGCCCGACAAGGCCAAGCTCCCAAGCAGCTTGGATGCTTATCAGCGCACGGTCAAGCGTTGTTCCACCCTCCAGTTGCCGGGCCTCATTTCAGCGTTCGTAAAGGATCCCTTCAAGGGAATCGAGCAGGCCGAGTCCCCTCGGTTGGATTCGTAGCGCCAGTTAAGGGCGAGGGGAGGCGAGGGAACGTTCGACTTCTCCGGAGTGGTTTGGGTAGGAGCGCTGAGTTTCGAGCGGAGATGTTACTCCTCAATCGAATTGTTGACGGGGCGGGGGTTCCGGTTCGACTTTGGGGTGCTACTGGACTACCGAACTGAGGTTAGTCCAGCGCTTGAAGCTGAAGGCAGGCGGCGCTCCAATCGCAATGCGGCAATGGACCTGCTGACAGAAAATTCCGTCCGGCCGCCGGAGTGTCCCCCCGTTGCCCCTTATCGGTTCGCAGACATCCACCGAGTGATCGACCACGTCCGCGAGGTCACCTCACCTACGACCCGCATTGTATTCGATATCACCTGCCTGACCAAGATTCATGCTCTCGCGCTGGCCTCGGCACTTTCCCAAAGGCCGCTGGGTTCCAGGTGGGTCGCCGCGTACACCCTCCCCGAGAGCTACGGGCACATGACCGAACGAACCGGTTCACCGCACTGGCGAGATGTGATCATCGCGCCCCTTCAGAACGTCGCGGAAATCGGGGAGGAGGCGACGAGCAGGGGGATTGTCATACCAGGTCATGAAAGTGACCGCCTATGGGCGGGTCTCTCAGAATGTGAGCCCTCCGCTGGATCCGTCATCTGGGGGACGAGCAATGGCAGACCCGACATCGGCGAGAAAAGCAGGCGGCTAAACAAGCCTGTCCTCGACTGGCTGAAGGGGAGGACGCCAGGTCCGTGGGCTGACTCAACCGTGGAGATATTCTCCTCGAGTCCCTTGCGTCTGGCGATAGAGCAGGAGGCTCGCAAGGCCGCTTCAACGAAGGCGCCCGTCTTCCTGCTGGCGTTCGGGCCAAAACCCCTAGTCTTTGCGTCGGGGTTCTACCTCAGCACAATTTACCCATCCGGGGGATGGTTCGTCTACCCAAAACCAACTACGTACGACGCGAACTACAGCACGGGCTCAGGACGAACAACGTTCTTCCGTCTCTGACGTGGCCGGGTGTTGGACGCCACGGGCAGCCCGGCCCCACTTAGCAGGCCCAATGGTTCGACTGCGCCTCGCGGGATCGGACCGAGGAGGGTGTTGCGTGAGGACCGCGGCTACTGGCTCGATTCGGACCAATCGAGGGTTGTCCGCACTCGCGCTCGACCGGCTCGGTGGAAACGGACGGAGTCCGCTTCTAAGATCACCCGCCCGGGGCCAATGTCCACGACGAATCGGTTCGAGTCGGCGTCGACGGGACGAAGGCCGGGCTTGGGATCCGGCCGGGCGAACGCGAATCCCGAGCAGGATTAGGTCTTTCGACCGGGCCGGGATGGGGGCCGGGGAGAGCAACCCGCACGCGGCGCTCCGATCGCCGGGGTCAAGCGGGCGGGATCGCCCGCGCCTATATCCCGGTCAGTCCTGGGAGTGAGCGTGGCGCCGGCCCTGCCGTTTGTACGGAAGGGGCGCGTCACGATTCGCTATGATACTTCTCGCAATCCGGGTGAGCGGGTTCTCCAAAACGATATCGATGTAGGAGGCGCGCCGCTCCCCGGAACGTACATCAACGAATGGAACGCAGCTCCGCCTCCCCACTGGCCCTCGGTTAGGGGTCTACTTCGGGACGCCCTCGACGCAACCCTCGAGCTCGAGCGAGTCGCACCCGCACCGATGTTGCTCTCCCGGGACGCCGCGGACCGTGTATTCGAGGCAACCGTAAGCACGGCCTGGGGGTCCCTACTGGCGGGTGGCCGGGACAACGGCGCGGTCGAGTACTGTCTGGCTGCTCTCGCCGAATGCGACGCATGGGAGGCAGCGGCCACGCCGGGGGGCCGGTATGTCCACAAGGGGGCGCCTTTCTTCTTCGCGGGTATCGCTGCTCTCCGATGCAGGAATGTGGACCTTGCCCTCATGCTGCTCGAGGCCGGGGATGCCGCGGACGAGGAGACCTTCCGACGAGCCGGCCTCCCCACAACGGGAGTTCGCTTCCCCGGTCGCGACTTCCTAGGACTTGCGCCGAGTCCGAGCGGCATGTTGTCCGTCCACGCGGCGACCATCAGAACCGGAGTGGAGGGATGGCTGTCGAGCTTCGCAAGCGATAGTGGACTCACGGGCCCCCGAGCCCTGGCCATCAGCGAGCTTGACGCCCTGCTCTTCGGCGTGCCAGAACTCGCCACCGAGGCGCGGTACGTCCTTGCTTACGCCCTAAGGATTGCGGCGTTCGACACAGATCCGGTACTCCAATCCATCCGGGGAAGGGGTGGGGCATCCAGGCGCCGGCTTGTCGAATGGGCCCTGGGATTACTGACCGCCTCGGAGGGGTTTCTTAAGAGGGCAGTCACCCCCACGATGAAGCGGCCGAAGGCTATCGATTTCGTATCGGAGGCGATCTCAAGGAAGTCGACAGGCGGCCCGCTAGACCCTAAAGTCGTCAAAGAGAGACTCATTGCGATCGAGAAGGGATTCACAGGGGTCGACGATTGCCTCACATTCTGGGGGGGGTGGAAACCTACGCTTGATACCGCGGACTTCCCGTGGTTTACCCGATGGTTCGAGTCCGGGCGATACCTTCGAAACGAGATTGCTCACCACCTTGATGCTCAAACCGCGATTGAAGTTCGGTGGTCCGAGGTCGATCAAATTGCGCGGAACTCCCTCTTCAGCGCAGTGTGGTTGCTGAGGGAATTTCGCGCGGGACGGCTGTAGGATAGGGCGCCCACAACTGGCGCAATTGATTCGAGCGAGGTCGATTTCGAGTATGACCTGGCCGAGGGCCATCCCGACCACGAGGCGGTTCGCGTCGGCCTCGACGAGGCGGACGCTGGGTTTGGGTTTCGGCAATCAGAGCGCGACCGCGGGCGGCGGACGGATCCTGCGCACGAAGCCTCTGCGATACATTCTATCTGTCGGAGCGGATGACCCGTTGGAGTGGTCCGGGGATGGGATATCCACAGCCTAGTGGGGCTCCAACCCGCCCTTCGTACATTCCCCACCCAAAGGAGTACGCGGCTCGTTCCGAGGGGCCATTCTGGGGCTCCCTTGGCGCGATCTTCGGCGGGGTCTTGGTCGTGTCCGAGGGGATCTTCGTGGGTGTCTATGGCCCTCGTCACTCCCTCCTCTCCTCGTACATCTTCACGCTCCCCCCGACGGAAGAAGCCTGGTTCATGATTGTCCTCGGGACAATCATCGCGGCGATGGGATGGCTGGCGTATCACACGCCCGACCACCATCGGGGGGACGCGGCAGGGATCTGGCTCCTCGCGTTCCTCGTCGGCTTGAGCCTTTCCAGCTCGCCGATCACATCGTGGGTCGTGTCCTACTTCGTTCCGGGGCTCCTCCTCGCGTACGCGGGCGCGGCTCACATCTGGAGCTGGAAGCCGAGAAAGGTCGGGGGCGCCGACGCGATCCGGCACGCCCTGGGCTCCCGGACAGCTGGGCTTCCGCCCCAAGCCCTAAGGCCCCCGCCGCCACCCCCGAATTGGGACCGCGCATACTGACGACCCTGGCCGGAGCGCCCCGCCGGGCGCGGAGGGTACAGGACTGCCTTGACCCAGCGTGGCAGCCGATTGCCCGGTTCGAATGAGTGGTTCGAACTAGAGAAACACTGAAAGCGGGGCCCAGAGTTGGGCCCGAAGGGTCGGATATGGGACGAGGTACGAGAAGCGCTGGGGGAGGAGGGGGCCCTGACGGGGTGTTGTGGGGGGTCCACCCTGCGAGCTCTGAATCCTTGCCCCTTCGGATCATCTTGGCCGTCGCTCTTGTCGTCCTCCTGCTACCCTCCACGAGCGCACTCGAACTGAAGAGCATCGGTGGCGCGCCCAATGCCCCTCTCCCCGGTCACCACGTCACCGCTCAGGCCATCGCCGGCACGGCAATGCCGGAGTACCGGCCGCCGCACCTACCCGTCCACCCACAGGGTTCGGGTGTGAATCCCTATCTGTACCACACTTCGGAGCCTGCGCCCATTGGAATCACCGATTATGGAATCGACGGCTCAGGGAATCCGTACGAGTACAGTACTCCGTCCTTTGCGGGTCAGGTCCAGGTCAACTCTCTATCGAGCTACAACGCCAGCCTCTCGGATCCTCATAGTATCGGGTTCCAGCTCAACGTCAACACATACCTCTCGGCGGGGAGCTACGCCTACGTGTACTGGGTCCAGGATGTGGCGATTCTGAACCTCTCCACAGATACTATTCTCTTCCTCGACAACGTGTGGAACTCTACGTCGGTGGGGTCCGGGATGACCTCGTCGGGAATCTCTGGCAACGGGTCAATCGGGACTTCCTCGGGGACGCCGTTCTACTACGACTTCGCCTCCGCCTCGTTCCCAGGGGTCGGGGTTTCCCTCTCCTTCCCGACTAACATCACCCTCGAAGTCGTCGCATCCGACAACTCCGGAACCCCCGATATCGCATTCGAGTTCAATGATGGATACGGCTGGGTAACGTACGACAACGTGGCCTTTCCCTCCGCCCGAGGCTTTCTGGACTACGGATTCGTCGTCGATGGATACGCGTACAAGCTGCAAGGCGGCTACCTCGACGCCGAACTGATCATGGGGGGTCCCGGCGGGGGAAGCCAGACAACTATCAGCTCCACGGACGTGCAGTTGTCGCTCTACTACTGGAACGGCTACAACTTCCAAGAGGTCCTGAACGCCTACAACTTCGGCAGCGACACCGCTGAAGGTCTGAACAACGGCCTCTCAGCCGGCTACTACTACCTGAAGAACGGATCGCTGTTCGCCGAGGTCACCTCAGCGGCTGGAACCTTGGGTGTCCTCTACGATGACGCTTTCGACGCCGTGGTCAACATCACGACGCCCGTCGACGACGGTGTCCTGTACATCAACGGGACCGAGTACGGACCGTTCTACGGGGACGAAGTCAACGTGACCGTGGGTCCGGGAACCTACCAATTCTCGATCTACCTAAGTGGGGCGCTCGTAGCGTCCAAGGTAGCGACCATATCGAGCAGTACCTACTACTCACTGAGGATCGGGTTCGGGGCGCTGTTCTCAGTGACCTTCGCCGAGACGGGGCTTCCCGCGGGCACCGCCTGGTCAGTTACCTTGGGGACCACGACGCTCAATTCGACCACCACATCGATCACCTTTACCGAGCCGAACGGATCCCAAGCCTACTCGGTGGGACCGGTCGCAGGCTACACCGTAACACCGGCGACGGGCACGGCCGCCGTCACCGGCCGGTCCATCACCGTGGACTTGGCCTGGACCGAGGAGCAGTTTGTTGTGACCTTCACGGAGTCGGGGCTCCCAGTGGGTACATCCTGGTCGGTGACCCTAGCCGGCTCCACGGTCTCGTCCACGGGCGACTCGATCGAGTTCGCGGAATTCGACGGGACCTACACCTACTCCATAGGGGAGGTGGCGGGGTATCGTGCCGGTGTCTGGTCCGGCACCGTTCCCGTCTCCAACGCCAATACGTCTATCCAAGTGGGCTGGACTCAAGTCACCTACCCGGTATGGTTCAATGAGTCTGGGCTACCCGCCGGAGCGTCATGGCAATTGGACCTCAGGGAGCCGAACGGCTACCTCAATCGTAACTACTCGACGCCTTCGGTGTCCGCCCTCCTTCCCAACGGGACCTACCAGTACGGGTTCGTCGGACCAACGCCCTACACCGCCTCCCCGGGCACTGGAGCCCTGACCCTCGCAGGATCGGACCAGTCGGTTTCCGTCACCTTCTCCATCCCCGATGGGTCCGTCCGCGGGAGGGTATCCCCGAGCTCTGCGTCCATCTGGATCGGCGCGGTGATGGTTACGACGACCAACGGGTCATTCGATCTCAACGAAACGCCAGGCGCAGTGTCTATCGAGGTCACCGCCTCGGGGTACCAGCCCTTCTTCGCGAACGTAACGGTGAATCCTGGAGTGGCCACCTGGGAGAATGTTACGCTCACCCCGACGACTAGTACGGGAGGCCCCATGGTGGCGGGCATTCCTACCTACGCGGTGGTAGGTCTCGTCGGGGCCCTCGTAGTCGTCGTGGCCATCGCGGCGGTCGTGCTCACCCGGCGGAGTAGAATGCCGCCAGCTGGTGCAAGCCCTCCTTCCGGTGCCACGCGATAGAACGGCCGGAAGCCGAGAGAAGGCGTCTCCCTACGTCGGCCCTCTACTGCGAAGCTCACACCGCCCCTCGTAGGAAATGTTCCCGGAGAGGGGGCCCCACGACGCGAGGCTTCATCTACCAGGGGGCTCGGAGTTGAAATAGGGAGCGCGCCTCCAACCGGGACAAGGATGATCAACGGAACACATCCCGCGCCCCCGATGGCCAGGAAAGAGCTGTTTGCGGCTATCGCGGACAGGCTCGGTGACAATCAACGCCTGCTTGAGACGACAGGTAAGCCCAGCCTCCAGCAACTCAAGGTGTTCTGGCTTGAGGTGAATCAGGAGTACACCCCCAAACCCCTGATAGGATCTCCCTGGCGGGCGACAGATTCGCGCTTCTATACCCGCCTCGACCCAGCTCCTCCAAGTCAGAACCACATGTGGTTGGATGCCTCCAATGACAGGATCTGGTACGTCTACACGTTCGCGGACAGGAAGTTCGCGTCTGGGGTGATCCAATCCGAGCTCACCTCCCAGAAGGGGGTTGACAGGGTTTGGCTGGCCGAGGACTTCCTGGAATCCGTCCGCGGAAGAAAGGGATACCAAGGTCGAGGGTTCGGCTTCTCGTTCAAGGGGATCCTGGCCCGTGAGACGGCCGAGGAGGAACTCCCCAGATTCTCAGCGAAGTTCTGGCTCGGGAATACGGAAGCCACACCCGAACAGCGCGCCTTCCTGTCACTTGCAAAGGACACGTTCTCGACCTCATCCGTTAGAATGGGTCGAGGTAGCCTCAATCCGGAGTTCGGAGGATCCGGTGTTCTCCTAGAAATCTTCTCTAGGGGCCACATGACGGTAACGACGAGCGAAGACCCCGAGGAAGTCCTCGGGCTGATCAACGAGATTGGCTCCTCATACGCCACTGAGCTGAGGCAAATCGAGAGCCGCCGGCTCCGCTTCCCCCGACCCGTCGAATTCGGCTTCCACACAGACCTAGACCTGGAGCGCTTCCGTGCGATAGTCGAAAGCGGCGTCGGTCCGACCCGGCTCTGGCTCCAGCGCTATGAGGTCGAGGGAGAGCTGCACCGATACACTGGCGTTGACCTACACACGAATCAGTTGCTCAACCTTGATGTGGCCCCTTCATTCGCGTACCTCGTGATTCGGAAGACCGGATGCATGAACGCCGCTCCACGGCTCATGACAATCTCGACCGAGCTCCTAAGCAGCAAGACCAGCATGTCCTTCGAGGGGGCGCAGATGTTTGCCTGACCTGCCGAGCAGGATTGCGGAGCGCCGCCTCACCGTCTGGAGGATGGCCTTTGCGCTATTCGACAAGGGAGCGGATTACGAGGGACCGTTCTACTCCGCCGGTTACGTCGACCCGGTTGTCGAGCCCGTGCTAAACAACGGGTCGAATCCGGATATGCTCGCGGTCACAGACTCACACTTTGCCGTTCTCGAGGTCTCCTGTTCACCGAACAAGGACTTCACCGGGGCACAAAGATATGCCGAGGGAGATCTGACGCCGTCACTTCGTGCGAGGGTCGGCGATCGGCCGCGCAGTGTAGCAGGTGCTCCGTTCTTTGTAACCACCGAATCCGGCATCCGGAGTTTCCCACCTTTCCTCAACGCAGTGAGGGTCGCCCCGCCCGTGGAGGCCTACCTGCCGAAAGTCGAGGATAGACGACTCCACGACCTGCTGGACACTTGGACGGGGTTCCCGAAACCGGTTTCGAATTACTCCCTGCTAGCGGTTCCAGAATCCGACATCGATGAGATCAAGTTGCCCCTCGCGGGCGTTCTGAAGGGCCTGACAACAGAGGGCGGAACAATCACTGCGGACGGACTTGCCGACTACCTATTGGGCGATCTGGCTGACGCAGTTGCCCAGCAGGCAAAGGGCCGACTAGTGAAGAATGTAGCTACAATGATGGAGCGCGCCGGCGTGGCCCTCTCAGAGTTCGTTTCCTACGACCGAGTGGGCAGGACTCTCTCCTTGAAGAAGGTCGATACGGCCCCTGGTCGGAAGGCGTTTTCAAAGGCAATCTCAGATTGGATGCAGGTGCCGTTCCTCGAGAGCTTCTCCAGCCAGGATGAGTCAGGGGAGGAGGAGTAGGCCGCACTCCCCGGGGATTCTGGCAGAACAGATTTCACGAAATCTGAACCGCCGGGCGGTTCATGTCCCTCTCCTCGCATCCTCGCAACGTGTGAGCGGCGTCCTCCCGTGCGCAACCAGGGCGAGCGCTGATCATGCCCCTCGACGTGGAACTCACGTTATCCGCGTCCGGTCGATGCGGCCGTGAGATGTGCGTTGGCTGCTTCGAAGACCAGGGAGCATCCCCCGTCCGCGGGGCGCGGGCCATGGGAAAGGTTGGAAGCTGCGTCTGTTTGTGCAAGGGAGCCGCCGACGCGATCGGCCCCCACAGTGATGACGAGTGTCCGGACTGTGGGCATTTCCACCTGGTCCGCTCTCTGTCGGTAAACGGCCAAGTGACCCACTTCCGCGACCGATAGAACTGAGCCACCAGACGGCGACCGCCCCCCCCCCAAGGGCCGCAGTCTACGGCCACCTGCCAGGCCGCGGCCCTTGAGTTCAGCAGGAATCGGGCGGACGAGCGTCGGGCCCTCGGGGTCACGCATGATACCCACCTTCCCGGGCGACAATTGGATTAGGTTCCCCTCGAATACTGGAGCGTGGGCTCCTCACCTTCGGTGGAGTGGGTCGTCGGCTTTCCCCGTCGGTGGTGGAGCGCCGGGTTCCTCGCCATCCTCTGGGGATCCGTGGCGTTCGGGCTCGCGCTCAACTTCCTCCTCGGGCTCAACCCGATGTCCGTGATCGGGCTGGCCGTCTATTTCGGGGTCGCTGGTACGATCGCGCTGCCCGGCATCTTCGCGTATTCCTTCCTCACGCCGTCTACAGCGAGGCTGGGCATCCTGCCCGACGGGGTCATCATCGAGGTGGGGTCCCCGAAGTACCCGCAGGCCGGGTTCCGGCAGGGCTACCGATGGGCCGACCTCCGGCTCCGTGGTCGACTCCTGATCCTTCCGCCGCTCCGCCCGCGGACCCCGCGATGGGTGCGGCTCAGCGCGGCCCAGTTCGCGCGGATCGCGCCCCGAATGCCGTCCTCTCCCGCAGCGCAGGTTCCCGTGTGAGGGGGTCCGAGCGGAGGAGGGGGACGGCTCGATTTTGGCCACCTGACCTTAGGCCCGCTCCGGGGGCCATTTTTCGTCATATTCGAACCCCCGGGGGGTTCTAATCCCCCCTCCGACACCTCCCCGGGGGGTTCACATCCTCCAGGAGAAGGTCGCTTTCAGTCGGCTTGGACCACCATGAAAGAGGGCCCCACACTGGTCCCTCCAGACCGCCCTTCCGGCCTCTCGG